>Ga0056128_1000975_pt1 | contig 29781 bp, 17 predicted proteins | sample WorMetLIZISLAND2_FD_71113 | JGI IMG/M metagenome (GOLD analysis project Ga0056128, IMG submission 71113) | Marine gutless worms symbiont microbial communities from Max Planck institute for Marine Microbiology, Germany - Olavius geniculatus... ... | reverse complement strand
GCCGCCTTGCCCCGGGTGCCCTCGTTGCCATGGCAACGGCCGTTCCCTCCGTCTGTCCGTACTCAGCTGCAAGGACGGCCCCATAGCGGGCGGCCCCTCAACGGCCGCACCCTCTTGTTTTAAGAGGTTTATTCTCTAAGCGAAGCGATGGACGCCGCGAAGATCCCGAGTGCCGTAAACGATTCCGTGTATAGCATAATAAGATTCTAAGAATGTCGCTTGAGTTTGCAGTTTTGCTGAGATAGGTTTACAAAACTGCACTTATAGCGCTGTAAGCATAGGCTAGCTACTTTTTAACGCCAGTCATGTTACGCCGTATAGACCTATTGTGTGCCCACCTTAAACCATAGGCTAAAATAAAATAAGTGGCTGTTTAACAAATTTATGCACTCCAGACGGCGGTTTAACCGACATTTAGACCCTATTCCATGCTGACCGACGGTCGGCCGTGTGGTCGTAACGCTGTCGTTCGTTTGGTCACGTTTGACTGCGCACGCGAAGTTATCATCAACCCGTTATACCACTGCAGACATAGTGCTGATTATCAGTACGACAACGAGCGTTGAATAAATAGCCTTATATGCCTTGATCTATACCTAATAATACCGGGCACTATAGAGCACACGGAGCATGCTTGTATATATAGTGATCACCAGCGTTACATGTATGTCGTCCTATTTTGAAACACGTTATCTTTATAGGCCTATAGCACGTTTTATGTGTGATGCATAAAGTTTTGTTACACTGCTGTATGCCTATCAAAGCAGAAGTATCTTACAGTGCTACAATACGTCCGCATTACCTCCATCGTCTGCCGTTATGATAAAACTACAGCAAAATCGTGTAAGTTTTAGTTTTTAGTTTTTTCTGCAGATCAAGCAATTTTGCCTATTCCTACACATTTCTCCGTAGCGTGGTCTGTCTCTCTGTCGTATGTGTGTCCGTCTGTCTGTCACATTCGTGCCCGCTCGCGTGGCCCTTAATGGGGTAGTGTCTGAAGAGAGGGCTGTGCCCCTCACCAGAAAAAGTTTTGAATTTTGCTTCTGAGAATGGCGCATTCGAATTTACTTTATATTTTTGAGCGACGGCGGGGCTCCCAAACGTCGCGGGGACCGGGAAAACTTTCCCCTTCCTTGCTGTTGACGGGCCTGACAGAATGCACTGCCAATATGCCGTTCGTGTAGCTTAACGCAAGCATGAAAGTTTTCAGAGCTTTGAACTCTATGTGCCGTGTGCCGTTTCTCGCCACTCGTAATCATTTTTGCCACTTTTTGTGGGCAAGTAGCAAAAAAGGATCATTGCCGTTATTGCATCGCTTATGGCCTATATATGTTATTTATTATTTCCGTGACGCACCGTCGCACACGGACGGCTGCAGCGACTTTGCTCGTAGTAGGCCTTAGTCGTAGATAATAACTGCGCTGTACATAGCACTGCTGTTGCCGAGTCTAAGCAACTGCAACTAAACTATTCCATTATTTTTCACGTAAGCCTACATAATTGTACCGTAATAAAGAGATGATGTTGACAACGATGACAGATTAGTGCTATATGGATTTGACGTGTTTAATATAAACTTGCTTACATAATTAATCGCCGACCGTACCGCCTATATCCGAAAGCCAGCGTCCGATTTCCGGTTGCGGAAAAAACGATTTTCCAGTGTGACTGCAGTGCCATATGGTCATACACGCAATGGTAACGTTGCTATATCGAACGCTACAATTAACGCTAGGATACGATACGGTAATTCGGCGTAGGCCTAAGTGCATGGTTGATGGCTGCAGGCAGAACTTTGCATTTAAAATTGCGGCCAAACCGCTGGCTACTATTGACAATATAGGCACTCGTCATCGCCGTATCCAGTAGTATTATCGCAGACCCCTCACCCCCTATGACGTATCGTTTAGCTACAATACTGCACGATTGGCATATCAGATTGCGTAATGACTATATAATCGTCCAAAGTCGATTATTTTTTATGTCATTTAAAAGAGCGTATGCAATTTCCTATTAGTCAATAGCGACCTTGATTCTCTTACCGTTTTTGAAAAACGGCGACTTATCGGTTAAAAACGCACATTTTTTACCCCTCTATTCAACCGTAAATTTTGAGAATGTTTCCCTTACATTGTATTGCTGAAATTTTGCGTGGAAAGAGTGGCGACACCGAGGTAGTTACTTATGCACTTAATAAGTTTATTATTAGGATCTACTTTTTAGCCACAATGCATGCGTTACACACAGACAACGACGACAGACGATGACAGACGGCACGTCGTACCAAAGACTCGACTTTTATGGTCGGCCAAAACCTTATAAAATGTACTGTTTTAAGACTATGTCACATGTAACCGCATCTCAAACTTTTACAAAATATACCGATTAAAACATTTTATAAAATTCGGCACAAATTGAAAATAGAAACCCGGTTAAAAATGAAAAATATATAATTTTGTTAACTTCATAAAATATATTTGTGCTGTTGACCTTATAGCGTTAGGCCGTAGACCCTAACATTGGTTTAAAACATTTTTGCAAATGAGCAATTAACACCAAATTTTTAGTACATCAGATAATTTAAATAAAAATGATAAATGTCAAATGAATGTTAAATAAACGAATCAATAAATAAATAAACATAAAACAAATATACAAACAATGATGATGATGATGACGACGATTAAATGACTAGGGCCTGTTATACGCGTAATAAAAAATAAACCAACACCAACAACAATAATGCAAAGATAAAACTACAGAATCACCGTTATAACAACTACGATGTAATAGCCTGGTAGGTCCTGAACAAGAATTCAATTAAATCTATAATATCTGAAGACGGGCGTTCTATAAATAGTGATATGTTTATGTTGATCAATCAACTGACATTCCGGTCGTATACTCGATTACTCGCTCTTCTGAGTCACGGCATGTTCTATTTCGGTAGTCGCTCAAGTCCATCTATTATAACAGCGCGATTGATATTAGTGATAAACAAAATGCTCGAGTCTCGGTTTCTTTAGTCTAAAATTAAATCCCAATAACATAAAACAATTTTTGGCTTTTGTGTACTTACACAAAATTATACATTTTACTTTACTTTTGCATTTTATTTTTTTCTATTTTACATAATTATTACACAAGTTTAATTAAAGCTTATAATGTAATAATAAAAAAATAAAATTGGACAAGTCAGCCTATTTCCAAGATTTTTGGTGCAGTTCACTCTTAAAATGTGCGTCGCGACCTAAAATTGCGAAACATTCATTAAAATTCCGTATTTTGATAGCTCAAGGTCGTTAAAAGTCATCGATGTTGGTACCGCCTGAAAGCTCGTCAGCAGTGCTTGCTACGACTAACAGCAAATCTGTGAATATCTGCAACCGTTTTCACGCTAGACAAGCCAATATCTGTAAAATATTGACTTTCTAAGAAAAGGGTACTCGTTTGAGAGGAATCTTTTCGCCCACTGACACAAATTTTTGTCAAACGAGGGCGTCAAAAACGAGTACGCCCCAAATGTGGTTATTTAACTGCTATTGGCTAGTCTAGTGTGTAAACGGCACAGACATGTTGCATGGGCCTATCACAAAAGCAATGGTGACGAGCATTTTAGTGGAATCAACATCGATAATCTTAAACGACCACAAAAAGGGGTTTTAGTGTTTCTTTTTTGATTTTCGGCTGCGGCGCACATTTTAAGAGTGAATTGCACCGATATGGCTGTCATTGGCTGGAGATAGACGAACACAACCTGCTTATGAAATACTCAGCATACAAAATTGTCATACTTACGTACTTACGTACCTACGTAGTGGTCTTGGCTTAAACTTAGGTCAAACTTAGGTCGAATTTACTAGGGCGGTGGGTAGTAATTAAAACAGCTTTATGACAGCTATGTATGTTAATCGATTTCTTACCATACTCGTAACATTTTTGTAGGCTATATTACATGTATACAGTGCTATAAGTCTTATAAACTTGAAAACTTCTCATTATGTTTTGCAAATATTATAGTAGACTAAATTACTGAGTTTCACAGATTGTGCGGACGCGGTCGCAGACGCAATTTTGATGACTGCGGACGCGAACAAAAACAAATTTCTTTACTGAAACGTTTATACTTAGTCTACTCTAGTAACAGTATAATACTACTATCACACAAAGTAGGGGCCTGCAAACTTCCGCTCGCATTTGCAGTTTTTAGCTAACCGTCGAGCTTATGGTACGAGTTGTCGTCTGTCTGTCTAGCTGTCGTCGTCTGTAACGAATGTATATTGTGACTTGCCCAACCTAGTTCGACGATTATACGGACGTGACGATCCGTGCCATTGGTAAGTTTCCGTGTAATTGGAAATGTCCGTGAAATCGCGTGAAATCTACAGATTTTTTGTATATTTTCTATGAATTTTTGGCCATTTAGGCCTAGTGCACAATTTGTGGTTATTCACGCACTTATATTTCATAATTAAGTAAGTAAGTAAGTAAGTACGTGCATATTTAAAGTGCACAATGTCAGTACGAAAGGTATGTCAGAACAGTGTAAGGAGTGACTATGACTGTCAAAATACAAATTACCAAGCACAGCAAGGAGTAGCACTTTAGCGCGCATAAAATATATTTCGTCTAGGCATTTACTCAGAAAACAATGGTCTGCTTTGTCACTTGACGATGACAACGTACAACGGCAAGATACAACGACGACGACGCGCAATAACGCACTACGAAGTGCGCCGTCGACGTATATCGCGCAGAGACGATATACGACGACGACGCGGGACGACGACGGATGACGACGACGCACGGCAATGCACGACGAAGACGTAAGGTGCGTTTTCAATGCGCCCATTTTAACGCGCATGGACGATCTCAAATGTATCCGCTATTCTGGGGTGAGTCGCTTGGATTAGGACTTCATTGAACAGATCGCTCACCTGTAGGCAGGCTACAGTGACGTCATGCGATGACAAATGACAATGGATAACGACAACGATGACTACTGAGTGCAGCAAGAAGTTACTATTGTAAAGCCAGATTTGTCAACTTTTTTTTGTCAACTTACGATTTTAAATTGGAACGATATGCAAAGTACACTAATTTTAATAACGTGCTAGTCACAAAGCATGGCGCCCAAACGTCCGGCGAGCAAAGGCCCCAAGTTAATGCACGGTTTTACACCGCTTATTCGTCCAAAGGCGTGGCTGAGTACGATGGGTAAAATGCGGATGTCCTCCGCGTCGACATCCGTCTTTTACCCGTTGCCATATCCGCAGATCCGCACAACCGCCTTTTACCATCGTCCAATTTCAAGATCCGCACATCTCTTCTATGAGTTTGCGCAGTTTTGTTGCTGGCTAATTAACATTCTTTGCGGTTACTTGACAACGGATTATTACGATGGCTGATGGTTTGTGCAAATTGTGACTTATTTGCATTTTAGGTATAGCTTTTGACAGTGTATATAGACTTATTAATAAACTCGTCAAGCTATTTTAGGTGTAGATTTGCTGAGTATAAGATTTGTCAGACAAATTGAGTTTTTCAGTCTAGTCTCAGTCACCCCCTGTCCTCCAATAGACAGCATTATCATATTGATGACTGTCTGGAGGATAACAGGCAAGATTGTTAGAACTACCATTATGTTAATTACATATGCACGCATATAGGCTAATGGAGTTCTTACAATTTTAGGTTAAGCTCATTTTTGTGTTTTGTGTTTCTGTAAAGGTTAAACTTTCTGTTTGTTGTAAAGTTTAAACTTACCGTTCCATTATTATGTGTTTGTGTGCATTCTGCCCGAAAGACTTCCAAATTGGACCACTGTCCAATCGTTTCCAAATTAAGGGATAGCAGACGAAAGTTCCATGAATCATTATCGGGTGACACTAAATACTGAAAACACCAAAAACGTTTGCGGCTGTGCAGACAGTTGCTGATTTGTTGAATAATTGAGGGTTTAAAAAGTAAGATTTCAGATTAGGGTCAGAATAGGGGTAACGACAGGTTTGCAGATGGAGGAAATTAGGAAAGGGAGGCTCTGCACAGAGTACTTTTCCTATCTCTGTTTTGATTGGTCTGGTGCAGGTAACCTAAAGTCAGTTTGAGTTTAAGCTTAAGGGACTTCCTGAGTTTTAGCAAAATATTTGTGGTGATGTAGTGTTGTTACGGTTGTTGAAATCGGCTCCGAAACCGCGGTTTTTTAGCAATATCAATCCCTATTGAAACCACAGTTTTACGCTCTCTATTGACGGTTTTGGTTTTTTGGTTTCGATAAACAGAGCAGCTCTAGCATCTTGGCTGTGCAGTGACCATTAGTAGTATGCATATGCCTGTCATTGGATGTCCGCGCTGGTTTTAGTGCTGGTCAGAAAACCGAACTCTACAGACTGTAACCAAAACCGCAGTTTTTCCCCAAAACTGAACTGAAACTGACTGACCTTGGCCAGTGTAATCCGTAACAACAGTACTGAGTACTTATTTGTCTGTAGATCAGGGTCAGAATGGGCGTGTGATTAGTCCTGGGTACACTGATGATCCTTCCGGAACATTATCTCAGAGAGAATCTGAGCAACCTCCAGCACATGTCGTTCCAGATAATGTGCAGGCAAGTACAGTGTATTTGCTGTTGGAAAACATGTATTATTATCACTTTTGCTATTGTATACTCCTAAACACTGACAGTATGACAACACAGAAAGTCAGTGAGCTTGCAAATCTGAAAAGTCCATGGCATGAAGGAAGCTATGGGATTGGTATGTTAGCAGGATGTAGTGTAAAAGGTATATTTTTTGAATTCACCTGCTCACTAAATAATTTCAAGTGCTTTCATGAAAATAGAATGAGGTAAGAACTGTTATCTATCGATTTTATTGTAACGTATACATATCTTTATTTGCTGGTTATTGCTGTTTACCTGTGCCTAGCCATCCTTGATCGTGTGTGACTGTGAACATTTGGTTGTGAATGTAGAAGATAGTTTCTGCCGAGAGAGAAGCAATTGAACCAGCAGGCAAGAGGCCAAAGGTTGATCTTCAGTCCTTGCCTACAAGAGCCTACCTTGATCAGACAGTCGTGCCAGTGCTTCTACAAGGCATGTCAGCACTTGCCAAGGAACGGTGAGTGGTTTAATTTGCTCATCACTTTATATTATGGCATGTTTATTTTTTATTGTCTTTTCACTTCTTAGATTAGTGATTTTAGATTCTCTTAATATTGTACACATTCATACTATGGTCAAAGTGGTTTGCACTGTACCATGTTCAATCCTGCCATTAAGTGACCAGTTATTTCATGGTTTAAATATCCATACTATTTTGTATTTGTTATGGATGCGACTTTCTACCATCGTGTTTAATGTTTTTGTGTTCTTATTGATGGATTTTTGCACTTCTGTTTATTTGCGACTATTTTCGTGATGTTGGTCATTTCGTGGTTGTCTCATATTGTTGCATTTCATTATATCTCACTCAGCTGATATTGTTAAGGGTCTTGAACTATATGTATGGGTCTGGAGATTTTGGTCCTTCCTTGTCCACGTGACTGATTGTTTAGCACTGCTTTATGTTATGGCTGGTACTGATTAAAAGTTTTTTTATTGATTTATATTTATCTCCAAGAAGTAATGGCTTAAGTTTTGTTAATTTATGTAGTCAGTCAGAAAGACCATGAACACTGCCCAATTCAACAGTCACATTCATGGTCAGTTGTTTGAGGCTGTTAAGAAGTCCAAAATTGTAGTTGCATTCTGATTGGTTAAAAACAGTATTAATTTTGTAAATGAGTAATGTTTCAAGTTTAACTTCTGCAGCTACTTTGTGTGTGTTTTTTGTTGTTGCAGACCTCCAAATCCTATCGAGTACTTGGCGGCATATCTTCTGAAGAATAAAAACCTATATGAATAACTGCTGTATGACCATTGACTGAAAAGCTGACACAACTTTGAACCGAACGTAATTATCAGAGAGATGACGAACATCAAAATCTGATCCATGCGTTTATCATTTAGTTATGGGCATAAGACGCCAAGTCATGTTGCAAAAGGCAAGCTAGTAACTTAACATAGCTATCCACTTTTTGTTTGTGTCTCCTTCAAAATAGTTGTTTTAAGTATTATTGCAGTTTCTTCATGGGGCCTTAAAAATCTGTGTTTCAGTTTCTGTCCATCCTTAAAAACCAGCATACTCAAAATTTTTATTGTCCCCTCAAAAAATTTTGGTGTATTAACACCTTGAATGTATACACAGCTAACTTGGCAGTCTGGCCAGGATGACACAAATACTGTGGGGCATAAAAACACACCGAAATTTTTTTTTACTATAACTTGGAAGAAGGGTTATCCAATTTTACTAATTTTTGGTACACGTATTCATGACACAACTGGCCATCAAATGGTCGTTTAGTTTCCCACCTCATCCAACATCTGCTTCTGCACTACCTGGTAAAAACAAAACAGACAAAATATGCATTAAAATCAACAAAAAAATTATAAAAATTGATCTTTCCGGATATGTGGCCACCAACAGCCAATCAATTACAATGTTTGACTGTTGTGCAGCAGCACGTTTGTTAAATAGGCCTAACATTCAGGAATATTGATGAATGTTAAGAAACAATTGGTGAAGTCTGGATTGGTCTGGAGCAGAATGTTATCGACACTGTTATCAACGAATGGAGAAAGCGTCTCCGAGCCGAGCCCATGTTCATGGGCCAACATTTCATACATTTTTACAGGCAGTTAAAAATGGACAATTAGATAAATAGACTATCAGCTAAAATGATATTTTTTATGGACAAAATGTGTGTTTTGTATGTTTTTTTTGATTAAGCAATAACACCAGTTGTTAAAAATGTAATATTTTGTTCGTTTTCTTTCCTCAGGTAGTGCAGAAACAGACAGTAAGTGAGGTAGTAAACTAAACAGTCATTTGATGGCCAGTTGTATCAGGAATGTTTGTACCAAAACTTACTAAAATTGTGCCACTTTTCTTCCAAGTTATGACGAAAAAATTTTGGTGTGTTTTTTTATGCCCCACAGTGTAGTGAAGGCATCTTGTGAAATAATGCAGATACTATAAGGTTTTCTGAGTAATCAAGGCCAGATAAAATACTCGCTCACCTCATCCACATCACAAGCCAATCGACTGTGCTTGCTCATAAATGGTTGAGAGTATGATATGTTTTCAGGTGACTCGTTTACCATCGAGTATGAAATAAAAATGATACTTTTTGGCAGTTTTGACTGCAAAAGTGACCAGTACATTTTGTTTTTTAATAACCATCGTGTGTTTATTTCAATGTTCTTCAAGCAGCCTGTCCATATAAGGGGTGTTCAAAAAGATTTGAGCCTCGACACATACAAAATTTTTTCCACAGTCTATAAATCAGTGAAATGTACATTCTTTGGTCTTTACTGACTTAAAAAAAAGAGTCTACTGTGGATGTGACGTCATTGTAATTTATGACATCATAGAGCATCAAACCAAAATGATTTGGAGTGTAAACCGCATAAAAATCAGGCTGACTGCTAAATGCAAATTTTTCAGTCTGTAGCTGGATTAATAAAAGTGGGACCCAGTGGCATCTGATTTTGTGAATAACCATGAAAAATACACCTCTGAATTTTTCATTTGCATCGGTGAATATAGGACAGCCGAAATCTGTGCTGACCGCAAAAGGAGCATTTCAGTCAATTACGACGCTATGTCAACTTCAATGGTTATGGCGAAACATTATTAATGAAACACTAACCTTGCTGACTTGTTATATAGGGGCCCTCGAGCAAGCCTCACGTGCCCTCCCCTAAATTCAGCACTGCAGTCCACTATAAAAGTCCAATGATCCGAGACTGTTTGCACTGATGCTGCAAAACGCTTCTACTTATTACTCTGTGAATTCATAAATTTACAATGACATCATATCCGCAGCAGACTCATGTAAGTCAGTAAAGAATGTAGGTTTCGCTGATTTACAGACTGTGGCAAAATTGATGTCTAATACGTCAAGGCCCAAAACTTTTTAAATGCCCCTCGTTGCACTGTAAAAACACATCGACATCAACAGTTACTGTAGTAAACAGACAAATCCGACAGTAAACAGGCACAGTTTTCTCAAATGACTACAATGTAATAATGCCTCGTGTTCTTTTTCTCATGCTAACTGCTAGGCCAAGTACTGTTCAGATTGTCACCTCCATCAGTTACATGTTTTTAGTGGTTAAAGGGTGTGTGTGGGAATCCGTCCCAGAGCTACAGAGCATCACCTGCCAAAAGGCTGCCGTATGTGATGGTGTTGTGTGCCACCGAACACCCCACCTTTACCATAGCCAGGCAGCCTAGTACTCATTTTACAGAGGGATAGAAGGCTGATTTGAATTGGTGTAAGAGACTAGACCCCTAACATTTTTCCACAGAACATCAGCAGATCTAGACACAATGTATGCTTATCAAAGTTAGCAAACGTCCCTAATTAATACAGCAAATGTGAACAAAAGTGGACAGGTAAACCTTTGCATTAGGAGTGAGTGAGTGAGTAGGGTTTAACGCCCCACCTGACAGTATAGGTCATTTCAGGGGTGGCCTTTCCAGGCAAAATTGCACATAAACATAATAACAAAACAGGAGTTTAACGTTTACAAAAAGTTTAACCTTTATGAAACACAAAAAACGACACGAACCTAAAATTGTAAGAACTGCCGATTACAATTGTGCATATGTAATGGTAACGGCTCCCTGTTATCCAACAGACATTTGCATTAGGAGATTCAACAGCATAAATCTGATATGACAATATAAAGTTAACAATCATACTTCCACTACCAAAATGCACTGATACACACTACTCATTACCTGAGAACAATGTGTCATAAGTTATGTTCCACCAAGTGCCACAAATTATGTTCGGGGTGCCAGGCCTAACTTGGGACAACTCCTGAAAACCATTAAACTAAACTGCAAAGTTCCTATCAAAATTTAATAGCCACTATGAGGCAAACGTGCCATGCACATTAGGCCAAGCAATGTACACTGTGTCCCAATAAAAAAACTGTCCAAGTTGTTTTTGTCATAACTGTATCAAATTTCCACCAACTTCGATAATTTTTGGCACAAAAATGGCCAATACGATTGAATTACGTAAAGTGAACTTATTTTCCACCTCAGATAATTTATGTCAGTGCACTACCATGTGAAACAAAGATGGTCCAAATTGGTGCATAATACTGAGTTGTTGTCTCCAGTAAACATTGTAACAACTTAATTAAGCACACTATAAACTGACATGCAAATTATTTAGCAAAAATTGCAGAATTATAAGTTTGTATAATAACCAGGGTTCCTACAGATCAGAGAAAACTGGAAAAAGTCGGAATTTGTGTAGTGAGGGAAACGTCAGGAATAATATTTTGGAAAAGTCAGGGAAAATGATCATAGATCATGCAGACTGCAGATATCTGTGATTCTTTGTGTCTCCAAGTATTAAAAAGCAGTCAAATTTGCAGCTTCCATTAAACATCCAAAAGCTAGAAGTGTTTCAGCTTCAGGGAGGGGGCAGGAGGCCCCTTTGACCCTCCGACCAGGGCCTCTCTCATTAGCATATTGCTCATTAATACGGCTCCATATATAGTTTACCATTTCTGACATTTGTGTGATAAAGTTATTGTTTCGATAAGGACAGGGAAATTGTGATTCCATGACTGGAAAAGTCGGAATTTTGCTACATAAGACCTGGAGGAACTCTGAGTAACTCGCATTCAAATTATCAGAGTTTACGCCCAAAGTGCGTTCCCACAGACACGAACATAATGATGTAGATGCACTCGACACTGGCTGATAGTGGAATCAACGATAGACTGATCAAACGGCATTCACTCGTCGATTAGACGTCTTTTTACGCTCATCAGTCAGCTATTTTGTTGTCTGTTGTTTTCACCGTAAAATATTTAATACCACAAAAAATACGTGGTGCCCTATGCAAAGGTGAGCAATCCGATTCAAACAATCACTACAAAATTTAACAATCTGGAGCATCTGTGTTTCACACAGTAGTGCATTTACATAAATTGGGTGAGGTGGAAAAAAGCGCACCTTACATAATTCTATCAGCTTGGCAATCTGTGCCAAAAATTATCGAAGTTGGTGGAAATTTCAAAAAGTTACGACGAAAACAAGTTGGACTGTTTTTTATTGGGACATGGTGTAAGTTACAATTAGCATTGCTCATAGAATGAACTGTAATTAGTAAGTAGCTACTTGCCAAGTACTTGGCAACCGAAACAAACAGAACCTATTAAAAAGTCTTAACTATCAAATTATGTTCACTGACTGTACTGTAACTGATTGGTTAGAGAACATCAGTCCTCTGAAACTAGTTGGATGGCAAGAACAAAAGGCCTCCAAGAATCAACATAAAGTAAGATATGCCAATTAGGCAAAAACAGAAAACAGTAGCTGTAGCAATCACAGCTGGAAAATTGGTTTGAAAAACCTAGGTTATAAGTTCTAAAACCCCCAAAAGTCCAAATCTTTGGTTTTCCATTTGTTATTCAATTTATAAAAAAATCAAATGTAATTTCACATTTTAACCATGAATTTTCAGTTCTGATGTCATGTCATTCACTAAACAAAATTGATGCAACATGGAGAAGGTGTATAGGATTTTCTTCCTTGGTCTTGAAATTTATGTCCCATATTCTTCATACAATACAAACTTACAAAGTTTGAAAACCTAAAAAATCATTAAACTAGGTTTTCCAGCTCTAGTATCAATAGGCTCACATTGTGTAGAGCAGACATTCATCTATCCACTGTAATGATGATAATGCTTGTAAGACTCATACGTCACCACAAAAAAAGACTCCACGTCCAGAAGTGCTACAGTCCGTCACAACAAAATGGGAAACTTTACAATTTTGCAACAATATGATACAAAATAAACCAACAACAGACTTGTACTCTATCACTCTACATGCCCTGGAAAGTAAATACAGACAGTGTTGCAGTATGTGCCACATCTAAAAAACCATTCCTGTGTTTTTGAGTCTCAAAAGTTGGACTAACTGCTGCTTTAAAATCTCTGTAATTCCAAACTGTACAAAGAACTGCATGACAGTCTTTACTTTAAAAATGTCATATACAACCCGTTATTTTTAAATGAACAGAATATAAACATGAATGCCGTAACTAATAACGACTAGAAATCATGATTGAAACTGCATGACACTATGGGACAACTCTGTTGTGAAATTTGTCAATTCTTCACATATTACTGAAAATGGGACTGACTAAAGTTCTGTACACATTTTCACTCTTTGACAAGAGCTGGGATATTTTGCCACTTCAATGATGCTTATCCTTCATTGTTAGTTACCCAAGACATGGCACACAGTGAACAGATAAAGCAAAACAATGCACAGTCTACTGCATATGATCGCTTGGCAACAGACGTACTAACGCACTGTTGCTAACAACCCCCTGCTGACATCCACCGTCAAAGGACAGCACCGGTTGGGCACCATCTACCGCTACTGGTACAACAGCATTACCATTGTCCGCTGACAGTGTTATAAAGGCTTGTCCGGGGTCTATCTGGACTATCGACTGGCTATTGGGGTCATAAGCCATTAGCATCTGACTCCCATCCACCGCTACGTACTGTCTTCCGTCGACTGAAACCACATTCTGGGCATCTACAGGGGTACCCATCATCTGGTCCACTGGTGCATAGTCGGTATTTAATGGCACCGCATGGCTGTACGGCGCATGGCTGGTTTCCTGAGGAATGTGCTTACCGTTGCCAGCAGCAGCAAACGATGTCTGGTCTGCAGTGTCTAGAGCCAGTAGGCTGCGGATCGCATCAAGGGGGATTGGCTGGCCCTCTGTGTGTCCGTGGATCTGGACTGTTCCATCTGACTGGCAAACAATAATCAGTCCATCGTCGGTCCGCACCACACGGGCATCTTCCGGAATGTGGATCACGTTCGGAGCCGGAGCAGGCAGGGTGGTCTCAGGGAGGGTGGGCGGAGTGGTGCCAATCTCTCTGTCACCATTTGTAGCTGTCCAGTCCAGAATGTCTGCCATGGGTTCCGGATTTGCAGCCGGTGTCTGATAAGACTTCTGGCCACGGGGGATCAACTTCTGCTGAGAAAACGCTGCCTGAAATATGGGTGCTGAAACTGACCCAAATGAATTCTTCGCAGCAGTAGAAATCAAGTTCATCACAACATCCTCGTCTGAAGAAGAAATGGACACAACATCATCCACAGCAGTTGCAGATGCCATTGTACTAACAGGCACGGTTGAATCTGGCTGAATTTTGGGTGATTTTCCGGATTCAAAAATCATTCCGAGATCACTGTTCTCATCACACTTATCTGCTGGGAGTCCATAATTTTCTCCTCCAGCACTCCGGCCTCCAATATCTTCAGTGCGATATGTGTTGCGATTGCAGTGTACAGCTTTTAACCTTTTCCGAGGTGGCAGCATTAGAGTTGGCACAGAATCTGGTAATCCCGGTTCTGTGGGTTTCCCACTGGATGATGCAGTGTCATCCCGGGGCATCACCGGGCTTGAAATTTCCGCCGACACGATGTCTGATAGCGTGGGATGGTAGGCGACAGTCTCTTGAAGTTCTTTGACGTGGTATGGCGTGTCAACTGACAAGCCGAGGCACTGTGCAAGCTCTGCGCTGGATATCTGCACATGCAAACAAACTAAACATTGAGAATAATTTTCATAATAACAATAATAACAAGAAACCCAGCTGTCATTATTGTAGCCGACTGTCCCTGCCTACATCCGAAGGCCAGCTAATGTGAATGTGCATTCTGTGACCTGGTCCTGGTTCTCTATGTAAGGCTTTAAGAAATGTATTGGTTTCAAAATACCAAAATATTTGAACGAATATGCATAATGGACCCAACTAACATCAGAATACTCACTTGCAACAAATAAACATTGTATTATGATGAATTTCACATAACTTTAAAAATACTGACTTGCACCACGTTGTTGATGAAGCTCACAGCAGGCTGATCAGTTTCACCAGCGCTATCAGAAAACAGCATCGACAGACCACTCTCCAGCTGACTGTCATCCGCAACATTATCAGTCTGACATGGTGCTATGTCCGGATTTTCACTCTGGGCTTTTTCTGCCACAACAGTGTCACCATCAGCAATATTCATGGCAATGGGTCCACTGCTATCTGTGCAGTGGTCCAACTCTGAAATTTTGCCAATGTCCAATCTCTTCGATGCACACGTCGGAATGCCATTCATTTCTGCTGCCTCCGAATTAACCACTGACACTGTACAGGGAATGCCGGGCAACTCGTGTGAGTTCCCGGAATTTCCACTAGTATGTCTGCCACTGTTCGGTTCCGAAGATTCACCACCAACGTCTACAGAGTCTGCTAAACTCAAAAGAGGGAAACTACTGTTAGAAGGATCACCATCGCTCAGTTGCATAGACGAAACATTGCTGGAACTATTTCTACCGGCAACTGAGTTCGTATTCTTCCATTTCTCGGTGGAAGGTGCTTCGTCCTTATCTGTCATCACATCGCCCACATTCTCTGACCCATCAGATGAGATATATGTGCACAATGTGGTGTCATTCTGTGGACATAAGTCCTGATTGCTTGTTGGCAGTCCGGAAGTGCTGACTGGACCTTTCTGTGGGGATTTTTCGGCATTTCTGCTACAAACGTCAGTAATCTCGGTGGCATGTCTCTCGAGCACAGAGTCACAGAAGCTCTTAACTCTACGCTGCAGAGAGGCAAATTCGTTCATCATCGTAGCTACATCGATGTCCGACTTATCAGTGTCTGTCGCTACGGAGACAGGAGGATCATCTGTTGTCACTGACGACGATGACGACGACGTTGCCTTGCAGCGAGCGGAGAGAAACTGCCAGAGAGTCAGCGACGGGGCGAGATGAGACAGAACAACTTGAACCACATCCTCAGCACTGCACTGCTGCATCAGCTTGCAACAAACACAACCAAATGCTTAAAAGACAGAAAACTAGTCCGATGGGGAACTAGTCTGAACACTGTGAGAGTTAAGGATAGGGGTAGGGGTAGTGATAGGGGCGGACCTTGGCTATGGTGGTCCTTGGATATAGCAGCATCTGGCTATGGCAAAATGGATTCCGAACAAACTCGGACTAGTGCCCCTTCGGACTAGTCACCAGTCACCAATGCTATTACAAGCCACTTAACTTCAGTTCAACGCTGTTAATCACCTTACTGCAAATCGTCCACAGAGTTGGCCAGTTAATGAGAAGTTTTTTAAATCAGTCAATATTTGTCAAACATACGGAAACTAGAAATTTGGGGCAAAGCCCAACATAAGTCCGCCCGGTGCCCTAAGTCCAATTGGGGGAAAATTCATGGGGGTAAATTCCCCCGATGGCAAAGTCACGTGGCCCAAACTCAAATGCATTAGCATATGCAGAACGCCCAATATCGACTTAGGGTAGGTCAACATGCGCGCTCTAACTTTTTGGGTTGTTGACCAAAGTTCACCAAATTTATTTGTTCACCAGGGGATGAATTGCCGTTGATAACGTCATTTACTGCTTGTCGATATTGCTATGCTTTACAGAGATATTTACGGTCAATGTCAAAAGTTTGCCTACATCGCACCGAATTTTGTACGTTTTTTGCCCTCCAAAATTTCAAGGGGTGGTGCCCCCCAAAAAACAATACCTTCGTTTACACCCCAATCTAGAAACATGTCACGTGGCAAAGTATCATGGTGGTACTCTAAGTTATAGGCGGCATATGCTAAATTTAAAGCCAATTTTGGACCCCCTTTGAAAAAAATTATAAAGGGGACCCACATCCCCAGTGGGGGGTTGTGCTAGCAAGACTTGGTCATTCTCTTGCGTGTGTAAAAATTTGGGGGCACAGCACCCCCTAGGGGCCGAAATATGGTCTTCCAAAAAGTCCATTTGAGTGGGTACGATTTCATCACTTAATCTCCGTGATTAGTGGACCAAAGTTCACTAAACTTCTTTCGCCCAACGCAGAAGGAATCGCGATACAAAATGTACTTGTCCGATTTTGAATATCTTCATCCCTTCCGGAAATATTCGACGCCGAACTTTGAAGTCGTCCGAAATCGGGCAAAATTTTGCATGTTTTTGGCCCCTATAATTTTTTTGAGGTGGGCCCACCAAAATTTTGGACTGGCATTATAAAACTGAACACACTTCCAAGCATCAAGCAAAATTTTGTGGCGATCGGCACACAGAGCTCGGAGATCTTGCAAGAAAACAAAATAAACCACAGCAAAACATAAGCTTGCTGTGAAAGCTATCGCTTCCGGGCGGACTAAAAAAGTTCGATGGCACGTTTTTGTGGATCACAGTGTACAACAACTTAATAATCAAAAGTAATCAGAAATCTCAAACTAATACTTCCTTCCATAAATGTAAAAAAAAACGTTCCAGAAAAAATAACAAATGTGGCAAAAATTTTCCGCATATTTCAAGAAAATTCTCCGCTATAAACCAACATCCCTAGTCATAAGACCATAGCACTAGACTAACCAAATATACTACATGAAAGGACTTTTTATTTGGTATATTTGGGCTAACTGAGTAAACTACAATCACTGTGACCTATTAATTCGTTTCTGTGGTTCCAAAAGTGCTTCTCAAAGTTCTTGATGGGATTTTCAATGCACATTTTTAAGTTGAAAAAACATTGAAAAAATTGAAAAAAGTTACAAAATGTAAAACAACATTGCAAGAATAAAAACGTTTTTTACATCTATGCTTCCTTCCACCTGGTGAACATGTTTGACTTAATACAGCTGCTATGTGTATACATCCACTGAAAATTCCCATATCCAGATTGCCATCAAAATTTACTTGCTTAATATCTTAAGACCATTCTCAGTATCACACTGTTTTGCCGACTAAATGTTGCGACATCAAAACCCAAATATCACAAATAAAATAATGAACTTAAATTTAACTCATATTATAGACAACACAACAAATAAGTAGCATAGTCTAATATTTAAAATGTTGAGGATTTTTAATCTTTCAACGCTTTTTCTTCTAAATTGTCCATCCCTGTTACAAAGTACATACATCAAGCATTTTCTGATGTCGGCGCTGTACTGCTAGCTGACTCTGTGACACAGGTCGACCTCTCTTTCTCCGCCCCGGCCCACCAACGCGGCAAGATGACGTCTGAGTTGTCTCTGCTCCGGTACTTATCACCGAGGTGGCTGGCGGAAACAGCACAGTGTCGTCGCCAGCTGTCTGAAGCCCTGTCTCAGCAGCACAACTGTCATGGGGAGCAGTCATGTTGTTGTCAAGTGTCGATGCAGTGTTTGATGATGGAACAGCACTTGAGTCGCTGCTACTTGCTGCCGATCCAGCCGCACTTGTGCTGACTGCACACAAATATCTCCCAACAGTCAACCATATCTTGCAGCGAAAAAGATGGTTATTTTTGTGTGGCAGTCTTAATATGTCACACACTATGGGTCTGGCCAATCCATCAGCTCCATACCGGCTCTGAAATGCACAAAGCATTTGGTTTATTTTCCACCATAACTTTTCAAGACTCATGCCATGACTTTCCAAGCCTGGAGAATTTGAACTTCAAATTCCATGACCCATTAAGACCTGTGCACACCCAGCTGTCACTTACTTATTTATGGTATCCTTATTCAAAAATATGCTGCCGTATTAGAGCAAGAGACAATGGTTGACCTCTAGCTAGCAGCTCGGCTGCGGAACCATGGGTCGGATGAAGTTTGTAGTGACGAGCCAAGCCACACGGTCCGACATATCTTTTCTCACACACGTCACACTTGAACAACTTCAGCTTTCCACTTGATACTGTACCAACACAGCCCACAGAGAATATACCGCAAATCTTTGAATCGAAGCCAGGTAATGGATACAGGCCAGCCATGGGAACTTGCATAAGCTGAAAGCTTCTATTCGATGAAACAGTGAACCAAAAACACAATGACTGTATACAGCAAAGACTGAACCGATTTTTGACCCATAAACCCAACATGACCTGGTGGCCATTGACTCGACCTGGTCGCTGAGTGTTTTGAAACAATACCACAACAGGGGCTTGATGGCAATAACATTCAGCATTTCAGCAAGTAAATATTACAAGCATTAAGAAGTAATGGCTGTTCTCTAAATAAATGTACAAAACATTAGCTAATACACTTGTTAACGGCAACATTGAAGAACTCGTACACCAAAAACAGCAAAAATCACAAAAAGTGATATCACACTGACTGTGTGTCAATGTGCTGCTGAATAATATCACCTTTTCTGATTTTTGCTGTTTTTAATGTGCGAGTTCTTCAATGTTGCCATTAACGAGTGTATAAACTGATGCACTGTACGTTTATATTTGCTGTTTTATTACTGAAATACTGTTTTCCTACTGGTGATCAGTTACAAAGATATTGCGCCTCAGATATTTTTTTACAGTAGCCAAGCCGCTTATAACTGTTACTTACTACCTAATAGCATGACTGAACAAAGCAGACGAAAAGTGTCAGGCATGATGTCACCGCTGGCCTGCATTGCTGACAATATTGAACAAAATTCTTTTTATATCCACAAAATGGCCATATAAATAAACAAACTAATATTGCACGCATCACCTGCTTGATATAGTCCCGAAAAACACTGTAATGATGCTAATTGCAGTTATTGGACCGTTGCGTAAAATGGCCGACCACAAACGTCTATAAAGTCAAGTCAAACTAAAGTCTGAGCCCATCTCGTAGTTAACCGAGTTCTAGCCAATTTTTGGCAAAAATTCTACAAATTTCGTTGCCAAGGCAACGGAGTCAACCATGGTAAACTTACTAAAATTATTTATTTGCTTCACCCTCAAAACCCCTTGTTAGATGCAAGAATCTCAGAGATATCTCGTACATATGCCGAGTTATAGCCCATTTTGTCCTAAATTTCGTTCCCATTGCAATGAGGGTCACTCGGGGTAAAATTTGATTGGCAGCATTCAGTGGCCCATCCCGAAAAACCCCATAGAGATGCAAAAATCCCAAAGATATCTCTTACACAAGCTGAGTTAGAGCCCATTTTGTCTCAAATTTCATTGCCATGGCAACCAGGGAGGGTCCGGAGTAAAATTGAATGACACCATTAGATTGGCCATCCCCAAAAACCATACCATAGAACCAAAAATTACGACTATCTTATACACAGCCAAAGTTATGACCATTTAAAGAATTGTTTAATTTTCCCCATAGGCACATTGTAATTTTTTTTGATTTTTGCGAATAAATACATTAAATATTAAATTTTAATTTTCTAACACCAAAAAAGCACATCCTTGTGCAGAACTGCATCGTATGACGTATTAAGCGTAAAGATCCCTTAAGGGGTCTGACCTGTGGGTGCATTGAAGAAAAAAGGCATATACCGGGTGGCACAAAAAAACCGCCTCGAACTTTGCGTAACAATAAGGGCACATATACTTTATAGAGATAAATTTCCTTTCACACATTTGTAGATCAATATGTACTCTTACTTAGTTATAAATTCCAATGACCTCACGCATCAAAGCAACTCAAATTTCCTTCGACACAAAACGCATGACTTCATCAGCTCACAAAAATGTACACCGCATTCAACAGATTTGAATCCCCACACATATACAGTTTGAGATACCTTGCAAGAACTTGTCTATGAAAGAAGGCGTAAACCGTTTTTCAAACCTCAAAGATCTTCAGAATGTTATCAGAGACAAATGGCACGATCTCGACGTCAGACAACCAGAATCAGAAAAGCCATACAGCAGTGGAAAAGCATCTAGCAGCAGTAGCTTAAGAGAATGGAGAACCTATTCAGCACATTTCTGCTAATTAGCTGACTGATGATTTGGCCTACTGTGACGTTTTGGCGTAGCCTGCGTACAAGCGGCAACGCAAATGATGAACCGCTTGCAAAAATTGCTTTATGGCATGAGATGCTATTTTGTTTGTATCACGGCTAATACAGAAGTGTTTTAGGTGAAAATTCCTACACATATTCGAACATGTTTGGTCATTATATATATGCTTTTGCACTGATTCATTTTGACTGCTCGGGTGAATAATGCATGCAAATGTTCATGCCGTTTTTTGCGCCACCCGGTATATATATATATATATATATATATATATATATATATATAATTTTTTGCATATATTTCATTCATTTGCCGAGAAGCCCCCCTTGGAGGGATTTGCATGAAATTTTGCATGACATGTCCCCTTGCTGACGTAATCAAACGTGCCAAATTTTATTTCAGTCAGGTCAGGGGTTTTGATTCTGTGGGGGTCGAATATTTGGCTTCCCCATAGGAAAGAGAAGTCGCCGTTAACGCAGGGCTTGAACTACCATTCAGCCTGTGATATAATACAAGATGATTGCAAAACATAAATACACTAGTTTGTAAAGATGGTGTTATGATGCAGAAACAATGCCATGATAAATGTGCACATTAAAAGTGATCAAAACAAAGTCAAGCACAGGGTCTGACACAGTGAACCATGACCCAACCCGACCCTGGCATAAACAGCGACCAAGTTTCATCTCTGATATACACTGATAAGCTGGACCACACAGTGCAATCAATGCACATAACAATTTTCACATGCATCTTAAAAATCAATTAACAAAACTGCAGTTAGAGCACTATATAAAAATAAATATACTGTTGCCACTGAAGAAATTTACAACAACTTAAATCTATTGTTGGTCATTTTCCTTTTCCTCTTCTGTATCAACTTGTTACCAGCTGGCACTGCTTAGCCACAAAACCCCAAACCAAACCCACCAGGTTGGTGATTTAAATAAATGTTTCTTAACCCCGACAGCTAATTGTGTTAGAAGTATGTCAACCTCACCAGTAGGTATAGATTCATCCAAGTCGAACATTTTAGCTGCTGTTTTCTTCAGCGAAGATTGATCCCCACCAATGGCCTCCTCATCCCCACTGCTCTCCACGTCCGATGCATCGGCATTGTCACCGTTGGCCTCGACTTCCAAGTTGGCCGACGCAGAACTTGCAATCTGCCTGTAGTCCTTCACCTAACACATTCCATTCACTCACTCTTAGGTAAAGTGGTAAAAAGACCATACCCCAAGGGACTTAGGCACCAGGGCAGGTTGCTGATCTCTAGGATCTCAGTTTTCCGCGGGCCGCGAAATTTCGAGCCAAGCCATGGAATTTGCCCTTTTCCACGGAATTTTGATACTGCTGCGCAATTTTACAGTAGTTAAGAAATGACTGATGATTAGTAAAATCGTCGGCTTTAAACTAACTATATCATGGTAAAAATTCGAACTGAACTGCCTAAAACTGCATCCCTACTAATAACTGCCATCATATATGGCACAATCATAAATTAACACAAAGCGACTAATTGACAAATCGCACTTTTGAAAAGAAAAAAGACTTCCTTTGTACGTTGCTAGCATAACTGAGCGACATGCCAGCATCCAAAAACTAAAGTTTTTTTAAAAAACAGAATAAATCTTCATTTACGCACAAACGGAATTTGGACAACTTTGCCGTGGCGAACCGTGGAATTTTGCATACGGGCCCACAGAAAATTTACAGCAGAAAACTATGGGCCTTACTCATCTCTCAAGTGTTGGCCATTGAACCAATAGGTCAATAGACCACCAAGTCTGCGATGCACGGTCACTGGTCAGCGCGATGCCAGACCTACGGTTACCTTCAAAGCTGCAAAGCATCACCACCCTTTGGCTTGTATCAAATTATACTGCTCGGTGAACAGAAGCACGTGTGCCAACAACTTGCCCAGGGTTATTGCCGCGGTGCCCTGGCTCAGAGTTGAACCAGCGACTTCGCATCACTACTGCAACAACTGTTCATGTAATGTAATGTAATGCTTAAACTGACTATGGTGACAAACTTCGTTTTTCTTTTGTGTTTTCCCTTTGGCAGTTTGATTTAATTTTCTGCCTTTTCTTTTACTGTAATGTCAACATGTCTGTCATGCATACTTAGCTTTATATATGTACATTTGCTATGCACATTTTTAAGAAACAGTAACTGCAAAACCATGTACTTGTTCCAATGAGTCTCCCTGGCAGTCCAGCGATACAATTTGGTTGCCTTCCAAGAAACCTTTACAGCTCCTACCAAACTGGACTAATGCCACTGCAGCAACCTGGTTTTAACTTTTGTGCTTACCCCCCTTGGATCATTACTACCAAGGGTAAAAAATCAAAATTATAATAATGACCATGTGCCGAGGCGGCCGACACAGTCGCCCACTGCGAGTCCGTCTATGGCGAGCTTTCTTCACTGCTGGCAACAGGACACCATCCTGGCTTAAATTATCCGACTCAAGAGTCCCATGGAGGCGTTTCCGACCATGGCCAACTGGATGACTGGACTTGCCTCTACCTCTGCGGTGGATGTCAGAAGGATAGACGACACGGTAGATAATCTTAGTCTGTGTCTCGGGGTTGAAAAGCACACTCGGCTGGTTGGTATGTAGCAACTGCTGCTGCTGCTGTATTACCTGAAATGCACCATACACAATGTCAATGCACTGAAGGCAAGGTAAAGGTCACGGTTAAAGCAATATTGGCACTGGGGTACTGCTCGATATTCACCAGTACTTGGACCACACGTGATATTTTTACTGGAGCCTGCATACAATACACAATACCAATACTGCTCAGACATCCTGACAGGAACGTACACAATCATTTTAACAGACATAATAATAAAGCTCTGTACGACTCCTCCTACTTGAAGACCAGACTAGTGCACACCCAGCACTGAGGACAGTGTATAAGCTAACCTTCCAAAAAACAACTAGTACATTTGATAATGCTGTAACTTTACCTCTGAGCTCCTGACAGACCCCCAAATATAAATAGATGACCTCTCTGCCCTCAGTGCCCTAAGAAGTACTACTGACATTTTAAGTATGGCGAATATCCACCTATGCATACTGTAGATATGGCAAAATCAACACCACTGACAGAAATTCAGAATAAACATCTGCTTGACAAAAATGACAGAAAGTCCATTAGCGAATAACAAACATACTAAAGAAACAAACCCCAAAGGTATACTTCAAACATATTCTATAGTTTACAAAAAGTTCTGTCCCATAAAGTGTCAGCAGCCACAGCAGTAGCAGTAATAAAATAGTAACAACAAAAACCAATGAAAATAGTATTAACTTAGAGTAACAAGATGTACAAATTGTACATATTGTACCTGCATAATTTGATTAAGCTGCTCCGGAGACAGCTCTTGCATGGACGTGTACTTGTTTCCCTGCTGGATAATCCGAATTGGATTCTGACTTGATCCAAGTGGATGTGGATTGTGCGACGTTGCAGTGCTTTTAACTGACATACTAGGAGATGGTTCGACAGCACTGCACACTAACCCTTCCTGCTGTTCAACTCTTGACAAGTTACCATGTTCTGTTGTCCCGGCAAATCTCTGAACATTTGTCTCCGACAGTACCTGCAGTACACTGCTATTTTGTGCCTGTTCCACGGACGCTGCTGCTTCTCCAGTCAAATGTTCCGGGCTAAATATTCCGGCACTCAATGTCTGCAGCTCGGAAGTGTCGGAAATGAACATATATGCTTGGTCGCTAGTGGCAGTGTTGATCACTCCACTGTCTTCAACTGTTGTTTCCAACTGCTTGCTGGCCACTGCACTTACGATAACTGCTTCACCCTCCATCAAATGGTTCGTATCATTCCATTTGATCAGCGCATTGTCATAAACATCACTCATCTGCGCCATGAAAAAAATGATGACTGCAACCAGAAAGACTGTCAGCAGCAGAAGCAAACAGCAAATGCCGACATTACCAGCACCAGAGTTTATTAGTCTGGGCGTCGGAAAAACACCTCCATCTAAAACAACTTATCTGCAAAGCAAAAAAAACAGCAACACTAGCAATAACTGATAAAGAAATTTCGATTCAAAAAAACTTCTGATTTAATACTAGCAAAAACGGGAAATATAACGATTGGCCAATTCATGTGCACAAATTATAAGTAACATACAAACTTCAATTAGCAATCGTTATGACAATCTCATAACTTAGAAATATTACAATCAAATGCAGCCTACTAAGCATTTTGCTCCTTAGTGCATCATTTGCCAGAAAACTATTTCAAACGATGCTATACAGACAGCTAGCCACATGCATAGAGTAATGACGTATACTGTGCACACAGCTGGCCATGTAAGTAGTGTACATCATCAGTCTATGCACACGGCTAGCCATAACGACATAGACGACCAGCACTTAGCGCTTATGCCGCTGGGTGTGTACTGCCATAAGAGATGCGTAAGGCAGTACAAGAACCCATCATACTGCACAGACAGATGCCATCATTGCAGCTGGCCACTCACGAGGTCAACCGTAGCAAGGCTGCAATTCCAAGGTATCACACCTTTACACAGATGGCTAGTCAAACCTGGCAGCTTCCAAAATTCGGATACGACGTTTTTACGACAATCCTATGACATCGTAACTTGTTGATTTACGACAAAGATGCGACAAAGTTGCAAGGATTTTATGACAATTTTATGACTGTCGTACGATCTTTTGTAAATTAAGCCCCAGGATGGACATCAAGCAAGCCGTTTACCGTTTAGAACATGAGCAGGCAGATTTGTTCTTTGACAGACGAAAATGGTAACACTTTTTCAACCGACATGCCTTACGTGGTATTCTTGGAAACTTTCCAATGGAAATTCCAGGTGGCTCTGTTTGAATCAACACCAAATCGAACAGGGTTAGTGGGAATAGTAAACTTTCGGAATAGTGGACCTTCGGAATAGCGTGGCTTGGTAGTCTAGTGGTTAGCGTGTCAGACCCAATGACCGTGAAGTCGTGGGTTCGGTCCCTAACCACTGCGCTCTCAAGTAACAACCTTGGGCAAGTTGTTCACACACCACAGCTCATCAGTGCAATGCCCCAGTTTGGGGGCCCTGCCAACTAAATATCCAAATCCAAATAGTGGACCTTTGGGCCAAGCTTTACCAACCTGTCCTCGGATCATTGCGTTCTAAATTACCTTTTGCATACTACTTCATCTCAACAGTCGATATCTAAAACATCATTTGCGGTTTTTGCTTAATTTTTGCTAACGAGCAATTTAAAGTGCCCCAGTGTTACCAATGGCTGTAACGACCACTGGTAACACTGAGCCACTGGTAACACCGGGGTACTTAAAATCGCTCATGAGCAAGAATTTTGGTTAGGGTTGGGGTTAAGGATAGGGTTAAGGTTTAGGGTTAGGGTTATTGTTAGCTATGTTACCTGGTCACATATTTCACATTTAATTTGCTGACATTTCATCGAACACGCAAATGTAAACAAGCATAGAATATTGACACACTATGATTACTATAGCTCAGACTTGTAAATACGTTACGTTACTTTGTGACGTTTAATGTTTTTCCTGTTCAAATGTTTATGTCAACAAATTCTGTTTCACTTGCATAAAAACTCGAACAATGCTAAGTTAAAACACTAAAATCAATGACTGCAATGCCGAACCATCAAAAAATACATGTAATATTTTACATCAATCGGAATTTCGCTAAAATTATACATGACGTTGCATTGGCTATCAAAAACGCATAATGTCATGTCTACGCCAATTCTTGCTGTTTTACTGTAAAAAAATCTCTCTCAACAGAAAAATAACAACAACCCCAACAATTTTACTACAATAACTCATAAGATGTAAATATTTGCAAAAACGCTTTTTAAATCAATAAAATTTAAGGACAGGTTGATAACCTTTTCGTTAATTCTATTTTCAGTTCGGCGAACTGATAAAGTAACGCAAAATTTGCTACTTTCAGTTCGGGGAAAACGGATAATGCCCAATGCCGCCGTCACTGTCAGGAGCTGAGCTGGTCTCACGACACTGCAGCCACTGATACTTCCAGACTTACCTCATCGACAGTCGATGGCCTGGCGGGACTAAAATGTAGCAGAAAGTTGACAAACTATCTAATAAAGCTGAAATAAATAAATCTAAGTTGCACAGTAAGATTTTAGGTCTATGTTATAAGTAGGTACACGAGCAGGCCATTATGGTCCAACTCTGCCATTGTCTGGCTGAGAGTAAGCTGAAAAATTTTTAACCTCTCAATATTTTGAAAAGATATGTATAGGAACTGTGGCAGTTAATCATTTTTTCAGTCCATCTTGTATGAAGAAAAAACGTCGCCCTACACAAGTCATGGTAAATCGTGTCACTCTCCACCTGCACAGATTTCATCTCAGCAGCCAGCGCTGCATGGTAATGAGGAGTTTACTAGAACTCAGAGTTAAAGGTCCTCCTAATATTTTTTTTACTTTAGAATCAGTGAACCTATTCACCATCTCTAATGCAATACTGGTGGCGGTGTGAAATAAATCGCAACGCGGTCGAACTGATTTCAGTAGCCCAATTAGCTGCACTTTAGATCGCCGAACTGCTTTGAGTAAATTCTGATCTTTTAGACTCAGTTCAGCGAACTGGCGATAGTAATTTTGGTCACTAATATTTCAGTTCGCCGAACTGACCGAAGCACTGAGCTAACCTTTTACTAGCCTAGTTCTAAGCTGTCCGTACTGTCCGTCATATGACGCAGTTCAACATCGCATCATTGACGAAGGTTTTGTCTAACCTTTTACCGACCTTCGGAATAGCGGACCCGAATCCCCGAAACCAAGCCACTAAACAAGCACGTTCGTTCAGTCAGTATAGTCCACAACCAAAGACCATACGATACGCACAGTTTTCGTAAATATTCTACAGGACAAATAATATGATAACACACTGATTCGTCAATATCTGCTCAGGATTTATGACGTAAAATCATCAAAAACTAAAGAAAAAGCACGATTTTGCTTACATCTAAACCAATGTAAACAGACACTAGATGACGCTTTTGACGTTAATAAGTAAACAATACACCTACTCGGGGAGTCGTGGGTGGTCTCAAAAATGTCAGATTCAAACTTCAGGAGTAAAAAACAAGTAAATAAGACTTACCACAGTTATCACAAATTTTAAATATAGAACGTCTGGACTTTGGGATAAAAATGTTCCCGTTCTTTAGAACTAGTGGACTGGAGAGAGAGAGAAGAGAAGTGATGAAGTGAAGTGATCGACGTACGACTTTTGAGTTAAAAAAACTGGTCACAATAGTTGAAAATGGTTAGAAGTTAGAACATTAAACTGAATAAATATAATATCTATAATATTGAATTCAGTGGGTTAGAACTGTCGAAATTAGAGTAACTGTTATCAGTTTCAATACAACACTTTTTAAAATTTGCTGGATAGAGATGTGATCGACTTTTTCCAGTCTGACGGTAAATGTACTCACTAATCTGTCGTTTTTTTGGCCGTTAAGTTTCTTGCTGTCGACAGCGCTGAGTAATCGCGTAATCCCAAGTCTAAAAATAGAAACAAAACGCTCGGTAGTGACTGGGATTTCCCGTGGGGATCTCCTGTATGACATCATTAAGCTTCCTGTTGTGATTATTGTTTACGTTAGTTCCCGTACACGCGACAGGGCTTTCTAGGTCGTGTTCTGGAGCAGCTGAAAGTTTATAAAGTTGTTGTACATTTTATGTACGTATTTCGTCTTTACGTAGGCCTGTGTATCTTTGCATATCACTTTTTACATGTGACTTCTTTGTAAGACGGCCAGTAGTTACAATAGGCCTAACATCATGATCGCCCCGACCACCCTATTGAAACAAGTCTGTGATTGGTTTAATTGTTCCGCTATGATGTTATACCACGTAATGCTATACCCTGGGGGCATTTGCCCTGCCCCAGAAGACCATGTAATCTCACCAATTCTAGCATTCTTTGCATCGACAGTCGCTAAACAGCGTAACCGGTCTCGCGCATCAGCTACCGCTTGAGCGGCCAAAAGTGCACACTTTAAAGGGACGTTCCCGTACGGAGGTTTCCGTGAACGCAGGGGGCCGAAATTTGAACTAGTGAAAACCACGTTTAATGTAGAGAATTTCACATGCAGGTTTTCCTGGTCTACATCTATTGATTTCGGAGCAATTCGCTCTTGAAATGTGTGTCGCACCACAAAATCGCACAAAAACACAATAGAAACAATTATTTTGGCGTTCAAGGTCATCCAAGGTCATTGCTTTCGGTTTCAGTCGAAAGCGCATGTACGACTTCCTTTATAACCTTGACCTGATCTCGCACCGTTTCTGATTGAGATACGGCGATTTATTCGCTAAAAGTTGCAAAGTTTTCCTACCCCCTCTCATTTAGTGCCCTCACTCGGGTGACCCCTTTCGAATTTATGGAAAAGCTTTACGGATCCTAAAACTAGCCCCGTGCCCTTGTTCTTATAACCATCTGGTTGCTCCCCCCCCAAAATGATTGTGATAAAGTGTCCTCTGGTAACCATATACACATGCCAAGGTGTGACATATTTAACATCATTTTTGCAAGACAACACAGATATCTGCGATTTTTGTGTTTCAGATATTAGAAAGTAAGCAAATTTTCGGCTGCTATTGCACGTCCAAAAGCTAAAAGTGTTTGAGCTTCAAGGTTCTTCGCCTCACCCCCCTGATTCCCGACCTTATATGTATGTAAGGGTTGCATCTTAACTTTATTTAGCAAATAATCAAAAATATTTTCCTATTAGTTGTCGTTGGTCGCTCGTGAGTCGCTTGGTTCAGGGCCGCCGGCCGATCAGTGCGCGTTAAAGACATCT
>Ga0056128_1000974_pt1 | contig 29792 bp, 15 predicted proteins | sample WorMetLIZISLAND2_FD_71113 | JGI IMG/M metagenome (GOLD analysis project Ga0056128, IMG submission 71113) | Marine gutless worms symbiont microbial communities from Max Planck institute for Marine Microbiology, Germany - Olavius geniculatus... ... | reverse complement strand
CGATTTTAACCATTCTTTCACTGTTACAAGCAGAAATTTATGGCGCGTAAACGTAAAGTTCTTCCACCCACCGCACCTTTATTGTGTGACCACATTACCTAGCAAAACAAACACTGTCAACCAGTCTACCACCAACGACAGTTCAAGACGGTGGAAGAACTGAAGCGAGCGATAGTCACCGAGTGGCAAAAACTCACAGCGTTTCATTGATAACAGTATCAATGAATGGCGTCGACGTCTTGTAGCTGTTATCAAAAATGGCGGACACATCGAGCACTGCAACTTAGCTTGAGCAGCCGCACGTCATTTTAATACTATCGACAGATAAGTTTAGTCAATAAAACAAAACACTGAACACTGATATTAGCAGTAGTGTTTGTTTTGCTGGGTAATGTGATCACACAATAAAGGTGCGGTGGGCGGAAGAACTTCACGTTTACGCGCCATAAATTTCTGCTTGTAACAGTGAAAGAATGGTTAAAATCGCTGCTGAATTATCGAAGTTATCCCAAAAATGGGTATCCGTTTTTGGACCACCCTGTAGGCTACGTAGGCTGTAAGCAGAGCGCATTATGCAAGTGAACATTTTTTATGTAGCCTACCGAGGTAATTAATTCCGAGAAATCCGAGCAGATGTCGTGAATGCTGCTGTTTTATTTGGTCGGGTGACAGCAGGTAAAAAAAATTTAATACCGTAGCTGGCCAAATGTTAATTGAACTATCTTTCGTCCAGATCACTGCTATCGCCATCATCATAGTCAAGGTAGTCGTCATCATTATCGTCGTCGTCGTCGTCAGCAGTTGGCGTACACTCGACGCTGGAGAAGCGTCCGTTGTCGAAACTCTGTTCCGTCAGTCCATCACAGCAACGGTAAGAGCACACGACTCGTTTGTTCACCGACTTCAGACCGTCGCAGCACGCCGAGTCGTCCTGTATTGACACGACAAACACAAAACAGATAGGCTTAGCTATCTTGAACGCTGACTATAGCCTAGATTCTGTTAGATATGTTTGTTGTGGGCTTGTGGAACTGCTATAGCCTACAGCTTTTTGTACCAAATGTAGAGCAAATCCGCAATAATCGAAGAAAGTGGAGCTTGGGTTTGAATTTTTAGCGGCACTCTAGGCGGAGTATTTTAGCCAAGAATTAACCGTGTACATTTTCTAGTTTAGCAAATTTTTCATTCATTAAGCTATAAGCTCTTACGGATACGCTGAGGCACAATTATTTCGCTTTTTAAATCATTTATTTAAGCTAAACCTCTAATTTTTAGTTGACGTAACTACAATCAAAATTTTAACGTTGATTAAAATGCTTTGCGATTATTTTTTTTGTAACTTTACTAAAGATTCATCTTTCGGAGCCATGGACCAAAAGATCTACAGATACACCATAAAATGGCATACAGCCTAAGCAGTCGTTGTAATTCCAATTTCTTTAATTTTTATAATCTCCAACTCTGAGCGTTAGTAAGAATTGACCAAGCGTTTAGTTAGCCTATGGAGCATAGACCAACGTTTATAGGCTTACTTAGTTTAATTCTAATCGTAGTCGCACGTTATCTGCGAAAGAAAAATTAATTTTATAAACTAGAAAAACCACACGACGAAAAGCGCAAACCTGGCTGGAGTTTAAAAGCTGTAGATCTGTGATCGCATGCGTTGCGACAAGCAGATCCAGAAACAGAACAGCGACTGCGAGTTTCACTCTACAACACGCCATCATTCTACAACGAATTGTAGACTAATCTTACCATTAAAACTTTTTAACTACAGTTAGGAATTAATCTTTTAACACACAGCGCATGCAATACACCACCTTCAAAAGCTCACTTGTTTTCGATGCTGATTTACGATCGTGGCTTACCTGTCCGAGGGCGTTAAAGTCTAAACTCCATTCACTTTAATTTATTGTGGAAATCGGAAGTGGAAATTGTGGAAATTGTGGAAATCAAATTCACGTCAGAATGTTGTAGGCCTACGACGTGATCAACAAGTCCAGTACAAATAGAAGTAATGGAGACTGTGCTTAATCAGAAAAGTTTACACTTAGCGTTTTCGTGATATCTTAGTCGGATTTTATCCAATGTTGCTAATTTTTGGCAGGAACATGCCACAGAAACATAAATGCACAGGCTACCGTTTTTTGAAACACAGTTTAGCCTACATCTTTGCTACGGTCAGGGACGTCCACTCAATTGACAAATGGAAGCAAATGCCTCCCGGAAAAAGTTGGGGGAAGTAAAAAAAACTAGGGGAATATTTTTAGGTGGCAAATTTTCTAGAAACGCATGGCACAGAATGCGACAATTCTGCGTACAACAGTTTTGAAAAAATTCGGTCAATGTTAATTTGTGGAATTAGTTGAAATATATCTGGTATATGTGAGTTTCAGCTTGAAAGTTGTACTGTTTTGAAGCTCCTGCGACCTGGTAATTTTCCTTTTTTATGCCAATACAGTCACTGACTGCCATACGCAATAAAGCGTACATTATTATGGCCGTCTAGGCCCCAGAAATCAAGCTTATTTTTGATTAATATAATTTGCATAGCGGCGACGATCCGCAAATTGCTTGAACGATCGCCTGTTCGATTGCGACGATCGTCGCCGCGACCGATCGCCGCGACGATCGCCTCGTGTATTCAGTACATTAGTGTGAAACGGCGCCCCAATCTCGGCTCTAGTGCATCCCTGCGTCAGATGTGAAGTCAATCGACTCCGTGATTACTTTTCAGCGACGCCCTGTTTTGGCCTATAGGCTTACTCCACTACTTCGACTTCGTAGGGCCTATGAATTTGCTGGACGACAAGTCGTACGAATTAACAATTTCGACATGTCGAGATGTTGTTGCGAGTCTGTTGTATGTTTTACGCCGCTTGGGACTGGCGTTTAGTCAGTCACTACCGTACTCTCTAACGACGACAGACAACACATTAAACGTGGTCTATGCTAGTGTGATATTTGTGGATCCTGGAGAAAAGGTATATAGGCCTATACGAAAACTAACTCTGTTTTATCATCATAGTTGCTGTCTGCCATGGGCTTATCTTACCTACTGAAAATATGTTACCTATTTAACATAATCGGACGTCAACAAACTCAAACGAGGCATAAACAGCGAGTGGGTCGCTCTGAGTCACGAGGTTATAGAACGTGCTGTCGGTGAGTGGCGTCGGTGTCTACGCGCTTGCTTTCGTGCTGGAGACAAACATTTTTAGCACATGCTCTGATTAAGATGACGTGATGTGATGTCAGTCACACTGACACATTTGACTTCTTGAAAGACAACAAGAAATTTGAGCTAATGCTCACGAGACGCGCGAAAGCCTATAGTAGTCCCGGTTCAGTAGTTTAGCAAGAAATTGGGGTGTTCACGCTAAGTTAATATACAAATACCAAATTTTCTATCTGGATCGCATAACGATAGTTCCGTGGCGCCGTCCGTGGCGCCACCTTGTGAATGATATAGACTTGTGTCGCAGCCCGAAATCGCCCAAAAAATCAATAAAACCTCCTGTTTTGGCGTTCAAGGTCATTCAAAGTCATAGAATTTGGCGCCAATCGAGAGCCAGTGTACGACTTCCTATTAGTGATTAATAGTAACCTAGGCCCTATCTCGCACTGTTACTGAGATACAGCGACTTATTGGCCAAAAATCGCAAATTTTGTCCATCCCCTTTCATTTAGCGCCCTCGTTCGGGGTGACCCCCTTGAATTTATGGAAAAGCTTTACGGTTCCTAAAACTAGAGTCTTCCAGGCAGCCGACGGTGAAGATTTGGTGATCCTAGCTTGCACCATTTTTGACTGATCCATCAGTGTGATGGACGGGCAGACGGACAGACAGACAGACAGACGAACAAAATTGCGATGGCTAAGACGCGCTGAAAGCAGTAGCTGCTTTCGCGCGTAATAATAATTGTCAGTCGTGTTTGTTGCTATACGGTTAACATTTTTAAGCGACGCATGCGCTACCGAGTATGAATTCATCGTTGTAAACGGTCAAACTACGACTTCGCCATTTCACACGGTAGTGTAGAAACAGTATTGAAAGTGGCACTTTTTCTGAGACATGGTGTAGCCTATATAGCTAGCTAGCTGCTTTACTATCGCTATCAGCTAGTGCGACGACAGTCGGCAGATGACGCCGCTGATAACGGCCAAGTGTCGGTCTGTCGGCACGCAGTGAATCGACACCGGACGGGCGGCACGCGGCACAGCTGCACGCACGGCACAGTGCTAGTCAGCCGCAGCAGCTGCAGCAGCAGAAGCAGCAGCAGCAGTAGCAGCATGACGTCATATTGACGTTATATAAGCGAAGATCAGCTGCAGCGGTGAGCAGCAAGGCAGCAGTGCTGCAGCGCGTGTGCTATGATGTTTACGTCGTCGTGGTGGTGGTGGTCGTGGTTATTGGACTAAGAGAAGTGAACAAACGTGACTGTATCAGACACACCACTAGCAGTAAGACTGTTCAAGAGACCTCCAGGGACTGGCAAGAACGAGCTGTTTCGAAGCGTTGAGACGAGAGGAAAGCGTGGTAGATTAGGGGGTTTCGCTCTGACTGAACTGCCGACGGATCCCACTCGTCTCGACAACGGATGCGTTTCCACTGCACGCATTGACGCTGCGACGAGAACAACGAGTAAGTAAAGCACAGAGTTTGAGACATTCAGCATCAAGAACGAGTTATTTGAGACCACGGAGCAAATTGTGGTTTGGATTACTCTGACCCCATCCGGCGACGACGGATGTGCCTGCCCGGTACACGCTGAACTCGCAGCCGACGCCGGCGACGACAACGACGACGGAGATGTTAGTCGCCGATCTGTCCAACTATGAACCGCTGACGCCGTCGTCCAGGGACGCCGCTGAGCGGGCTCGGCTCCTGGTGGCCGGTCTGAACCGGCTCGCTCTCACCGAGACACCGGGGGGCGCAGACCTCCATCAGCACGGCGGGATGGAGGCCGAGGACGGGCGATCGCGACGCTCGGCCAACATGACCGAGTGCGTCACCGTACCCAGCAGCGAGCACGTCGCCGAGATTGTCGGTAGACAAGGTAAAAATAATTTTTTTAACAAAAAAAGTAGGTGCTTCCGGTTGCAGTCTAGCGAAAAAGTACAGACGGGAGAATATTTTTTTTTAAATTTTATTTTCATGACATTACGCTACGGCTATTCAAAGAAACTCAAGCACTGAATAATACCCATGAGAATTAAAATAACAAGCGCCAAAGTAATTTGGCAATAAGCGGAGTCGTTGATCGATGATGACACTTGGTAAATCATAAATCGATTTTTTTCTTAAGTCGGAAACAATTGCATGTTTGGCTCGTGGTTTGACCCCGAATTTCCCTTTCCCTGCACGGAACCACCTACCCCATTCTGACGCAGTGTGTCATTGGAATTTCCAAGTTTATGTGTCAAAATGGCATCTAAATCCGTCGAAGTGTTTAAGCAGGGTGCATGAATTTACAGACTGACAGACCACGCCACGGACAAATGTGTAGCAATAGGCGAAAACTGCGGAGTTGTTTGTGTTGCAAGAGCGATTCCGCCCAATAATAATCTCCAACTTTGATGCACGCTGGCTCATTCAGGCGCCTTTTCTTGGACAGCGTACGTTGTACAGCAACTAGATTTTGATGAGCAAAAATCGATCGGACGGAACCCAACCCGACCAAACAGTAACAAAAAATCTGAGCCCGACACGACCCGCGAATGGTCCCAACCGCTCGTTTAGCGATGACATTTATACGTTGTTGAAATAAGTATAGCACCGTTCATCTTGATCTGATTAGCGTATCGATCTACTCTTGTTTGAGCTTGTGTATTTTTTTCTGTGCATTTTCTGTTGCTGGTTATCGCCCGTGGCTAGTTATTGCAGCTAGGCTTATACTTCGTGTTGCGTGACTTCTGTGCACGTGACTGTGATTACGTTATTTCTATTTCATACGTCTTTCAATATTGTGCTCGTGCAAATTAATGATGATCACAGACGATGGTGATAATAATAAATTAATAACGCATAAGAAAATGACGTGCACGTTCCGTAGCGTTTGCTAAAATATCTGCACGCGTTTCCATACAAACCATATTCTGTCTACTGCAATTTGAGGTTTAGTAAGCCTACACGTATGTACGACTGTTCGAGTGTGCTAAAAGTTCGTGTTTCGTGTGTTCCGTATGATTGGTGTAGTGAATTTATTTGTGTTTTGGGCCTATCAGGTTAAACGAAAAATCGGGGAAATTTGATATTTTAAAAATTTTCAGAAATTTGGTTTAAGGCCGTCATAGTGTTAAAACACGAAATTTTTGCAACAACATTATTGTACGCGTTTTCCCGCCCTATTTAACACGCAACTGCATCTCGAACATCTTCAAAAATGTCCCGGAGCGTAACCGCTTGTTCAAGTGTTTTCCATAAATGCATTGTTATGTTGTTAAACAACCCGCAAAACATTCGTGAAACGGGTTTGCAAAAGTTAGGACCTATTATATTATTGCATTATAGACCCCTATATATGTAAAAACATATAGCCATAATCTATAAATATTGTCAGCTGGTCTATGTGTCTGATAAGTGTGATTCGTGCCACATGTATTATGCCATAATATTCGCTAAACAACTGCAGACACGTGTATAGGCATTGTATATATGACTGCAATATCTAAATCTCCTCTTATCTCTTCACCGCAGTCTCTGCTTATAATGAGCAGGTAGGCCTAATAAGTGATTCTATCAATCTCACACGTCAGATGCACAAGGTCTGTGCACAGTAAAGAGGACTAAGACAATTTTAGTTACATCCGCAAGCTTTTTCAAAATACCAAAATAGTGTGACGACTGTAAGGCCTGGCCGGGGCGCGGTCATCCAGCCCTGAAGCCTCAGGACCTGATTGGCTTTGATCGATCGCACCCGATCGATGACCTGATCCATTCGACGACAACTCGTGACGTCATCAATTACGTCACGTCGCGGCGGAAGTGCCCCGGGTCATGACGGTGTCGCGTCTGTAGGCTAGTAGCATCACGCGGCGCCGGCCAAGTCGTCCTCGTTGTACTGTTGTCACACAAGACGAATTGCTGGCCGACCATGTAGGCTGCTGTTCGGAGAGACACCGTCATGCTAATATCAGTCGGTCACTATAGTTGACCTCTTCCACTGCTGACAGTTACGTTTCTCCCTGCTTTTTCACTAAACGCTGATCAATTAGGCCTAAAGCGTTATATCTGTGCTCACTGTACACTTAAACTACACACTTCAGCTTCTTAATGTATCGCCACTTTCTTTTTCTGTGTGATACATACGATATTTTAGGCCTGTTTATGTTAATATACACAAAACACGTGAAATAAAATTACCTTATGCTACGGGCTGGTGACAACGTTTAAAAGTTTACAAAATAAAGTTATGGCTCAATCGATATACACCATTACTTTGTTTTCTCAATTTCTCAACTCAACTTTCGTCTGACTGCAGAAGGCGACAAGATGGAAATGACACTAGATCTAATAGAGGTCTGTATTGCGTGTACGTGTAAAACCAAAACAGATCATTTGCAAAATAGAGTACACATGTACTGCAGGCAGTTTATTACCGCACGTATAGTACAAAGCGTAGTGTTCAAACGCGTAAGCTGTCAGTTGTCCCTTCGTCAGTCAATCTGTCAACCGCAGCTGTTGTCGTTCATCCAAGCATATATACGTTTCCATTTCTTCGGGCATGTGGCAAGGTTGGGCGACTCGCAGGATTTGCTCAGAGCCCTAACATGTCGATCCGCGGGCTTTCCAAGGACTGGAGGCGCCGCCTAAGACGTCCACGTCACCTCTGGCTATACGGACTCTGAACGCCGACCTGCAGCCGCTCAACCACGGACTGAACTCAGCGTGGCGACACGTCCAAGACCGAGAACGATTCAAGCAGTTTCTGGAAACGGCTACGCGCCAGTCCGGAGCATGTTCATGATGATGATGATGATGATGTTTGCTATCACATGGCTGCAGCCACGTGGCAAGTGTCGTCAGCCGTCAACATCGCACGTCGTCGCTCGTCAGTCACCTTGCTAGTGCAGAACACCTGTAGGGACCCCCGTGTGTCAGCTGATTGTGATTGCCCACCTGTATCACTCAGCTGACCACTGACTGAGTGTTCAGTGCTCGCGTGCCGTGGCCAGCTGTTACACTGTTACTCAGTGTGGCTGGCTAGTTGGCAGGCACACGCGCCGTACAGTACCAATTAACACACCGACTGCTGCTGCTGCTGCCACCTGGTGTGCCAACTCGACACCCGCTCATTAACAACTGACTGACTGACGGTCTGGCCGACCGGCCACGTGTGTTTAGAAACAAATGTAATTAGCCTGAACATGTAGGCTTACAGGTCAATCTTCATTACGCCGAAAGGCTACAGGTAACACGGACTAGACAGTTTCGCAAAATATTGAAAGCCTGAAACTATAAAACTATGTAAAATTACATGTAAGTACAGCACAGTTAAAAGAAAGCCAAGAACTACACGCATATGTCACCGGTCATATTGTAGTACATGAACGCTCACAATTTCTGAGGAGTTCTTCACGCCATGCGATCATGGACTTTTTCACGGCCCGGTGAAAAATTTAAGGTCACAATAGCAAGGAATCCCTTAGCAACGAAAGTGCCATAATAATGTTCGATGTCGACTTCTGCCGTTGTGACCATTTTCTTTGTATATAGCATACGTATACAGACTACAGTTCTTGGAAGTGGACAAACTATTACTACAGTGTATAATAATTTATCAGAATGCGGAAGAAATACGACGGAGACAATGTGACCGCAGTCCAGCGTGCATACAGCTCTGTCTAATTGACATCTGATGTGTGAGATGTTGAACACTGCACCCAGCTACTGTACACTGCTCCCGGCATAAATCAATTATTATAACACGTCTAGTGTTGATGACGTACGCATGCGGAGAGCTGCGAAAATAGGCTACTGTAGTATAGGGTTCAAGTTACTACACTGCAGTGGCCTCTGGCTGTTCGCTTGTAATAGACCAGTGAAAAGATACGTCGAGTACGGCAAATAAGGGTCTTGAGTGAGGGGTATAGTGTTAATTTTTGTCACGACGAACAGAGGAGATAAAGTAGTAGGGTCTAGAATATATGCCATTTGTCGTCCCTCTTCCCGTAATATTATCTTTAACCCTGTTTCTGTTTGTAAAATTATTCACTTCAACTCAGTCTGGCCATTCCTTTTTGGACAGAAGCTGTGACAACAGGCTAGAAGGTGAACAGGCGTCCTTCACGAAGCACTATTTCCCCATCATGCCTATGTTCTTGCAGTGTAAGCCGGTGTCTGGCCAAGACATGTTAAAACGGCGATCAGCGCCGGCTTTTGAGCTCCCGTGGCTAGGGAAGACTTTTTGCTTTCATCTGCTCAGTCAGCGGTAGACTACTAAGATTACGGTCTATCAGTCGGGACAGGAGAATCGCTTGCCTGACATTTCTGACGCGGCTGACATTTACGCCATAGGCCTATAGTTTATATCAGCTGCAAGTAGCATAGTCGCAACAGGAAGCTGTCTGCAGCAAAACTGATCAATACTGAGTGCAGAAAAAGTACTAAAGAATGTTGAAACCTGTAAATCGCAAAAAAAACAGACTGATTTAATTGGTCAGGTTTCCCTTTGACGGCAGGGACACAAAGTGTACTGAGCCATAGGCCTATGAAAAGTTTTGAAGTTGTTATCTTTGACTATCTCAACTGCAGACGACTTGTTTGATAAGTAAGTAAATAAGTAAAAACACAAATTTTTCCGGGATAGGTAAATCGAAGCCCGTCTGGCTTGGGTTATGGCGGGGCGCGTTCACCTGTGTCGGGTGACAGGTAACACTGTGTGATGCCACATGGCAGGTGACGTTCCGTAACTTTGAGCCCATGAAGAGCTAGTACATCATTTAACATTTCGTTAAAAAACCTCTAATGCAGTGACAAGAGCGTGTGATTGTGTGAGTATACACGTACGCATGGGCGTAAGAGCTAGGGGCGGGGAACGCCCCCAGATTCGAGCAAAACGCGGTGAAAAAAATCGGACAAAACGGCAACAAAATTGGGGAAAAAGAAGTAAGTAAAAATAACAAAATACGGGACAGAGAAATCCAAAAGAAATTGTTCAGTGTGTATATCCGGTGTTATTTGATTTTTACTTTGACTAATGGCATGCTTGTGTGTAGAGTTTGGACTGTTTAGGCCTATCTGACAATATTTTTAATTTTGTGTGTATTTGAAGTTATTTCGAAGTTACTTTCTGCTTGACACTTGATGTGTTCTAATACAGTCAGCTGTTAAGGTCCGCTAGCCTACAGCTGAGGTCCACCGCCAGCTGTAGCTAAAATCAAGTGCATTTTGCATTTTTTTTATCTGATTTCATGACGGGGAGTTAAAATGAGAAATTAGAATTTGTGTCAGCGTTAGTAATAGTTTTCAAACTAACTGGCTGCAAGTTTCGTGATTTAGCGTGGACTTTCTTGCTTTAGCTATAGTGCGCCTTAACTTTAGTGGATACTTGGGTTGTACTTGATAGCTGATTTCAAGTAGGCCCTACTTGTACTCGACACTTATTATACTTGTACTACTTGTGGCTTTAATAGGCCAACTTGCAACATTTCTGTTTGCGAGTTTTGCAGTTGCAAATTACAGTGTGTAAGTGTAATGTTCAAAGAATGTTTTTAAGAAACTGTTACTGAAAACACTGCCAGTAATGTATCCACAGGTAGATGGTGCACTTAAGAGGTACATTCCTCCCTAGAAAATTTTCGATTTTTTGCATCAACGTGGTGTGTTTGGATGCATTTTGACACTGTTTTTGAGGAAAATTAGATTAAAATTCTACACTAAATTATTGCCATTCCGAGTCTCCTGGGGGCATATTCCCCCACGTTTCCCTGTGGGTACGCTAGTGACTGAAAAATATTCGGGCAAGTTGCCTTCTTCGCGAGGCGAAAGTGTCCCCCTAAGCCTCTGGGTATACACAGGTTGCAAGATCAAGGCGTTACGAGCAAAGACGAACACTTACATCAAGACGCCCGCACGTGGCGACGAACCAGTTTTTGTCATCACGGGTCGACGCGAGGACGTCAGTGCAGCCAAGGTGGAGATCTTGTCGGCAGCCGATCATTTCAGTCAGATTCGAGCCAGTCGCAGTCGAGTCAACACGAGCAGTACCTCAGCCAGCACGGCGTCAGCGCGTTCACCTGGACCCACCACCGCGACTGCAGCCAGTGCTTCCAACGGCAACACGGCCGGTCACGTCACCTGCGAGGTGCGTGGAAGTCAATCCTTACCGGACGCTATAGAAATCAAATAATGAGGCTTAACTAAAAAGCAGTCATAGCCCGCAGGTACCTCCGCCAAGGCAATGTTATTCGCTAGGTGGCGTCACCATATTCACTTTGCCAGCGGTTCCCTTATGCCCCCTTTGACGCAGTGGTAACGAAAATTTCAAAGTGATCCAGAATCCAGGATTCCTTCCGGATCACCCCCAAAATTGAACCATTGGTAGTTTGTGCCATGCTCGACATACCCTCAAAATTTCAGAAAGATCCGTCCATAACTTTTTGAGTTATCTTGCTCACACACAGACAGACAGACAGACAAACAAAGTCTGGCAAAAACATTACCTCCTTGGCGGAGGTAAATATTATAGGCAAACTATATATACAGTGTTTAAAATACATCCACTTATGCGATGTCACCAAAAATCTGCATGACTCATCGGTAGGCCCAAGGTGCCCGACAGCTGCTAGGCTAGATGCTGCGTACGAGGCTTCGTTTACTTCGTTTTTTTGCAACATTTAATTTGAACTGACACATTACGACTCACGAAATTAATTACGACTTACGCACGTTGGTTAGGGTCAAGATTAGCGTTACCGCTAGAGTTAGTGTCTAACAAATTCTACTGTTTTTACTGTTACAGGCGATGAACTTTTTTAAATTTTAGGCCCATAGTTTGCATTGTGAGCATTATTGCGTATGTCAGATTCTGCTATTAAACGAATATGTGATTGATTGATGATGATGATGATGTTTTGCCGTTTTCAACGCTGCAGGTTTTATTGCGTTGATCTGACATAATTCAATGCACGTATCTATAGGCCTACATTTGCGTCCGGCTGTGTAGGTGCGAGTGCCTGTGAGGTCGGTGGGACTGGTGGTCGGTCCGAAGGGTTCGACAGTGAAGCGGATTCAGCAGCTGACACAGACGTACATCGTGACGCCGTCGCGTGGCACGGAGCCGGTCTTCGAGGTGGTGGGAGCGCCTGACAACGTGGAGCGCGCGCGCCGCGAGATAGAGTGCCGCGTACAGCAGCAGCAGCAGCAGCAGCGTGGATCGACAATCCGCTCACCTTCGGGACCTGCGGCTCCCGGCAGCATCGATCTGCCCTCCGCCACTACACTCGTCGGCTGCCCCTGGACAAACCCGGCGTCATCGACGTCCCTGGGTTTTCCCGACGTCATGATCTCTAGCGGCGGTGACGAGTTCCGACGCGGCGCGGGATTTCCACCGCTGCAGTCCGATCCGCTGCCGCTGGTCGACGTCTGGAATCATCGTGGTGGTGGTGTCGGCGGATTGCGGTCTACGGATCCGGCGGTTCCGCGTCCCGGCGTCGGGTTGACGGACCTGCTCGGCGGACTGGGTCTGCTCAGCGACCCCGCCTCACTGCTGGACGGCGACGAGGGCATCGGATCGCTCTCGCCCGATCCGCTGGGCTTCGACGGCGGATCTCCATGGTCCAGGACGGCAGCCGGCGGCGGTCTGACGGCGACGGCACTCGGCGTGGAATCTACTTCCGGTTCCACCGCTCGACGCAGCTGGATCGACGTGGATCCGCTGACTTCCGGTGCTGCAGGTCTGGAGCTCAGCGGCAGACTGGGAGCCGCCTTGGATTGGAGTGGAAATTGTGCAGCACTGAGATACACGGACACGGACAGTCCGATGGATTGCATCTCGGTCACACCGCCCAGGTCGCCAATGGCTTGTCTGTTCGGCTGAACGGCTTAGCCGACGGCTCAGCCGACAGCTGAGCTGTAGGGCGTACGCTAGTTGATTACGTGGCTGGTAGTGGGTGTTCCTCTAAACCGCCCCACAGTTAGGCGATCTTTCTGCACAGTCTTGACGAACATGACTGTGTGTAGCTGCACCAAGCATAAACCAAACGGGGCCCGGCTTCTCGATTTTAGGCCTCCGTAGCCTACCCGATGCTGCTTATCTGGGTTTTACAGGCGGCAAGGGAACTTACTTTGCACAGGATTTATAGGCAAGGAAAAGATTTCCTCGATTGGATACCCGCATTTGCTTCTGCATTGTTCACGTAGCAGCCGCGCAGTTCCGCCACTGTGAGCGAAAATTGTTCTCGCTTGTTGATCTATTTTTCTGTTTTCGGTGGTGGTTACCGGCGCATATATTAACAACAGATCGTTTAATTTCGGATTCCCTCCTTTGACAGTGAGTTTTGCGTTTAAGTATAATTAGAATGCGTGCAAATATTGCAAGGTCTCATTCGCTAAAATTTAAGACTTGGAGACAAACACCGAACCGGTTAAAGGCTTATGCCAGAAATAATATTTGAATTTAATGAGAGACGTTATCTCGGGGGCTGGAGGCGTTTACGGACCCCCAGGCAAGGATTTACGATTTTAGTTTTTTCCTTGTAAATCGTAGCTTTGAAACAGTGTTACTGCTGCAAAAACAATACGTAACGTAGACTTAAACCCCCAAGGATCACTGAGACCCCCCTAACGATTTACTGAAATGATGCCACTGAATTTGATCGATCTAATGTTGCGCGTGTCAAATACGCGGCGTTTTATACATAGCTGTTTATGTGTGTAAATAATATATTATTCGTCTTCCGGATTGTACAGAAATAATATGCCGAAAGTTTATTAAAAATACGGTAACATTTCGGCCGACCGTCGTCGCCAAATGGTGAGAAAAATGTATGAATATTTTGCGTTTTTGCGTCGACTTACGGACACCAGGTTGTGGCTTTTTGTTGTTGTTCGTGCTTCGAAAAGGCGACACAGTCGCGCAGTCGCTTGAAGTGACCTTGCGACATTCGCAGTGGCATTATTATATTCGATGTCACAGTAACGACTTTTTTGCACTTCGCAAGCAGCACTTTCTGAGACGAGAATGTCGAATTTTGCTACACGCTACCAAAATTGTCGTTTGTTTGCATGCAACCGCGTCGGAGTTGTGGTAGCGTTGCACGCAACGTTTTGGCTGCGTAAACGCTTCAGGCCGTGCTCTGATTTTGCTGTGCCGCTGAAAAACGTTGCTCGTCGCGTCGATTATTTTTCTAGACAACGTATATACACACACCAGGGTATTGTACGCGGTACGGCTTTTTCCAGCAGTTTGATATGATAATCGGTCGATTTTTTGTCTGCACAGCACGAAGCAGTATTCAAGCGTCTTTAGTAGTCTCTTATTATTCGCCGACGACTCGTCGCCAGTTCGGATAGGCCCTAGTTGGCTGGAGTTTTTTTCCTGGAGTTTTCGCTCTTATTTTTGTTGTGCCATAAAACTCATATTCAGCTCGTAATTGCGACGGACACGACTGACATAGCAATGTATCGTTTTCTATGGTATTTTGTTGTATAGAAGCTGTGTTATCTGTTTATAGTGTACGTAAATCAAAGTGTATGCATAATCAAATCATGGTTTTTTATGCGCGAGAGCTAGATAGCTAGCTATAGCGCGTATTAGCTATTGGAATTTTGTCCGCCTGTCCGTCCGTCTGTCCGTCTGTCTGTCTGACACGACCCAGTACCAATCCAAGACCAGGTGAGATAGAGACTTCGGGTTTTCACCGTATGATAGCCTAGTGTCTCTAGTATTTCACGAAAAAATTTCATGCCACTGTGAGAAAGGGGTCTGCACAAACGAGGGGGCGAAAGAGGGACACCCCTCCTAAAAGACGTTATTCTACCGCTATTGGCTCGTCTAACGTGAAAATGGTTGCAGATAGGCACAGGCATGCTGCTTATCATAACAAAAACTGGCGACGAGCTTTTTACGTGTGTCAACATCGATGACCTTGACCAACCTCAAACGTTAAAAATTTTGATTTTAAGTGATTTTTTGGCGATTATGGCTGCAAAAGCGTGAAATGCGATGAAATGGGTAGAAATAGACCAAGATTTCCTGCGAACAGGAACTGTCATAGGTTCTCGCGCGTCTCATGAGCATTAGCTCAGATTTCTTGTTACGTTCTGTTAGATTATTGGATGGATGCGCATTGGTGATATTTCCGGGGCTGCAACTGTCATATTTTTTTCCAAGGGGAACCTTTATTTTTTGGCGAAAACGTAGTCTGTCATTGCTAAAAAAACTTGGTAGTAGGCCTATGCTTCCGTCGAAACGATCTGATACATTGGTCGCACCAGCTGTTTTGAATTGAAAAAGTCGGCCAGTTTAACAGGAGTAAGCCCTCTCTGTGCTCGACAAATGCAATCTTGGATATTAGAAGAGGCATTGATGAACTGCCGATTATACGTTTTGTTGGATTTTAGTAAGTTTTTTTATTACATTCTTGTTGTCTGTTTTGCTGTTAGCACAGTAAGTTCTTATATAGCACGCGTCGAATCTTTTGACCTGCGTCTACAGAAGTTATCAAAGCCGTTCAAATATTACTCAGTTTGTTTGTTGGTACAAATGTAATTCACAGATGCCCTGTAAATTTTGTTTAAGTTGAACTACCACAGTGAGCTTTTTCAAAATGCTTGGTAAATAAACATGCACCAAAATTGTTTTCAGCTTAGTGGAAATAGCCGTTAACATTAAATTGCAAATGCACTTGTCCGGAAAAAAACTAACCGCCAAGACATCGTATAAGAAATATATCAAATCTGAACGAATTTAAATGAGATTGAGCGCGCTTAATCGAGAATAAATTGCCGAAGCGAGCACCGAATTTTATTGAAAAACATTATTTTTAGCGGAGTTATTTATTGTTGATTGTCGATACCAAAATATCGTTGTTAGCAATATGACGTTACATGAGTAAATCCCTTTTTTACTGTACATTTGCTTAACTTAATAAACAACATTTAATTTTAGCAAAATTCTACATTAACAGTGCATTAAATATTGGCAACCAAAATGCCAAATTTTAGTTAAATCTGCCAAATCAAACAATAGTTACAGCAGCTTTTGTGAGGTCACCTCGAAACACTTCAGTTTCAGGTCTTTGTGTCTGACGTCATTCACATGTACATGAAACCAAAGTGTTTTAGGGTCACCTCACAAAAGCCACTGTAATTATTGTTTCCTTTGGCAAATTTGACTAAAATTTGGCACTTTGATTGCCAATAAGTGACGCATTGTTGATGCAGAATTTTGCTAGAATTAGATGTTGTTTGTTGGAGTTACACAAATGTACATCAACAGAAAGGTTTACTTTTCTAACGCCATATTGGTAACGAAGATATTTTGTTATCGATATTAAACAATCAATAACTTCACTAAGAAATAATATTTTTTAACGAAATACGGTGAACTTTTTAGTAATTTATTCAGAATTAAGTGCACGTCATTTTATTCAAATTCGTTCAGATTTGACATTTTTATTGTACGATGTCTAAGGGGTTACTTTTTTGCCGGACAAATTGTAGAATTATTTCGGCCTGTACACACAGTGGGTTAAACAAAAATGTACATTAAGTTCAGGCCTCTGTTCGTTTTTGAGCTCTCAAAAGTAAAATAGAATAAAGGTTTATCTACCAAGAACGTCATTTTAAAACGTTTATTAATGCTGTGCGCAAACATTTTTAACAATCTGAACGAATTATGAATACTATCATAGAGCAACAACGGGCGTATGTCATTTTGCTTGTGTACTTGCATGTGGCGGTTGTTCGCGATTTGAATTTAGCGTAACTTAATCGTTTGTTTTTCGATGTATAGTGAAGGTATTTTTATTTATTCATTTATTATTTTGTTTGAATATCATGTATATAACAGTTTTGTCGTCCAGTAGTGATACGTTATCGTGCGTCCACGGTTGTGAGCGCGGTTGTTGTTTTCGTCTAAACCGTTTAACGTTTAAACTATAAGCAATATGTAGGATGATTGTTAAATGTTTAGCAAGTTAAACTGTTTCCGACTCTCTAGTTTGCTGTTGTACGCGTGTCGATGGCGTATCTGTCGCGTGTCTAGACTGCCGCGATTTGCCGATCTCGTATAATAGCCTAATATACAAATCATTATTAGTATTAGCTATAATTATGTTCTAGTTTCTAAAAACTGTCGTGTTCGCTGTGACGTCATTGTTCGTGGCGAACAATCAGATCATCTAGTTGTTCTGATGTCGTCATATAGCCGCGATTTTCAGGGGCGTTTCTCGCGTTTTCTCACAGTCATTAACCCAATAATAGCAATAAAGTTAACTTGTGTATGAAAACAGCTAAACAGCCCGTTACCAAACAGAGAATTAACGAATGAAAGCCAAGAAGAGCATCGTTTGGGCGGGGGGGGCAGTTTGCCGCTTCCACTGCCACAAAGCCACAAGTTACCATTCTTCATAAATTGCATCTAAATATTATTAGGTGTCTGCAGTAAGTCCAAATCAAATTCGACGTGTGTGGGCGTCGAGTACGTTCTGCTAGTTAGAGCGGTAATTAGCTATGTGCATTTGACGTCTTGGGTGGTCCCGTGTGGTGTTTGGTGCACTGTCGATAGCATGCCATATAGGCCTAGTAGCAAGTACTCTATTCGCCACCTACGCATCTGCTCCGTGCGAATCCAATAAGCAAGTGGGTTAAGTCGTAAAAAGACGTGGGACGTCTGGATTTAACTCAATGGCGTAAAACAAAATCTATAGCTTCATTTCTTTTAACACATTTTGCACTTTGTTTTGAAACTGCAACATGTACAAAAGTGGTGCAAAATTTTCATAATACTTTGAAAGTTATTGTAAATTTGAAATTTTCTCAATCACAGTAACCATTAAGAAATAAATTACAGATATTATAGACAGACTGACAGATAACATTTATCGGCTTACACTAAACTGTATTTGACTCACTTTTTGTAGCGTCACAGACTTACAGATGTCAGAAGAAACTGTGAACTTTCTTTTTTATGGACTTGAGTTGAACAGTGATCACGTGAGTCTTTTTTCTCAGATAAAAGTAGAGAGGCGGCGTCCCACGATACTGGTGAAACTAAGATGAAGTCGAAAGAAACTAATCTATCTGTTTTTGTTTATTTTTGTATCGGTTATGACTGACTTAGGCCATTTCGATGATGACGATGCACTCGATTATTATTAGGTAATTGCCGATCAGACAACGAGCCTATAGGCTAATGCTATTTTGCGTGGGCCTAAATGCTGCAAAGCGTTCACGGCGAACTAAGTTAACGATTTTCATTATATTTTGTTTCGTAAAAGTAATTTTTTTATTTCCTACAATGATGGATAAACTGACTGTCACGTTCTGCTTTTATTTTTACGTTATTCGGCGGATATGACGTATTTTTTACAGTGAATTAACAATAATTGTTATTATGTCGATGTTTGACGGTTGATGATTTTTCTGTCGTATCGTCAACGCATACAGCTTATTTCTTTTCTTTATTAGATCTGTTGGAAGAATATTGCCCGATTTTTACACGCCCATCAACAGCCAAAAATGCCCCCACAGTCATTTCATGCAGTGTCCACTCCGATGACTCCAGGTTGTGCAACAAATCGACAATAAATCCAACTGAGTGGAGTTGGGACTTGGCTTAATTATTGTTCCATGATGCGAAATTTGTGCCACCGACGAGCGCGCGTCTTCAGACTGTCGGTCCACTAGCGCGCACGACCCGCCGCAGAATCGCATTCATTCAAATTCCAATCAACAAATAGGATGTTGGCAAAGGCCGGAATAGCGCCCGTTTGTCTGTGTGTCTGGCGGCAGTTCTGGCGTTGTTTGCTGCTAAGCTGTTCTGTATGTATCTGCCAGTGGCTCTTTCGACGCCTGCAGCAGCTGCAACTCCACCGTCGTCTCACGCGCCAGAATCTGCGCCTTTATTGGGACGACCTTAATTGCCTGTACTCCCAGACTCCATTTCCTTATTGCTAGGAAACTATCCATCTTTCTAGGACAATGCGTAGTGTTATTATTTTTACCACTCCGTATAGGATATTGATAATATTTTTGTTTACTATTTTATCGTCAGATAGTGCTTTCTATCATATGCATCGCTATTTTGTTCTTTTCAAGATGTATCAGCTAGTACAAAGACTGAATTTTTTTACGTCAGTTGGGAGCCTAGGTGGGATTTTATTAATTCTCGCTTTTCCGTATAGGATATTTTTGTTCTTGACAAATATTAGTATAGTTTGTACCAACTTTTATATTTGTTTTGGAAGGTTATTATATCAACTGTTACAAAAATGTATTTTACAGCATTTATGGGAGCAACGTTAATAGATTTTCTTTGCCATTTATTTTACGATAATGATCCGCTCTTGCACGTATATGATATTGATAATATTTTTGTTCTATATTTTATCAACAAATATTAGTTTATTTTATATCTCCATAGCCTATAATGTGATGAGTGGTGTGCAGAACTACCAGGTTAATAAAGCGCAGAAACTAAAAGAACAAAAATTGTTGTAAACATAACTAAAATGACAGCAATAAAAAAAGAAACACTGTTATGTAAAACTTAAAGGCAGAAACAAACAGTTAAGCAATCTGTGAGATCGAAAAAAAATTAAAAGAAAGGAAGAAACGATAATCAAACCAGAAAAGCTGAAACGAAAAAGCTGCAAGCAAGTCCAGATATACGCAAAATATTAGTTTCCTCGAACTTAAGAGTTATTGTATCAAGCGGTATGCCAAAACTGGATTTTCTGCAAAAGTTGAGGGCTTTGGTGAAAAGATCTTCTTTGTTTTTAGTCGGCGATAATTTAATTTTCCGCTCTTCCGCATAGGACAGTTTTATCAACATTTTTCGACAAGTAGTGGTTTATTTTACGTTTATCGCAATATTTTTCACCTTTAAGAGATAGTATATCAGCTGGGTTTCCTACAGCAATTTGAGGGGCTTGTGTGCAGATTTTTTTGCCCAACCCCCGTTTGCTGTGCCAAATACGACCACTCCATGCTGTCATCGCGAGCTATACTAGCTGTCATATTTGCGATGCTCCCCCTTTCATTGTCGTGGTTGTTTTGTGCCGCTATACAGGGTTTAATCGATCAATCCTGTGTTTTATGTTTAAGCTTGCATCATTCTCGAGCAATAACCGCTATCGTCGTATTTTGCACTATAGTTGATAAATACTAATTGTCTGTATCGTTTTCTTCTGTCTGTCCATTAAGTTCGTGTATATAATAAATATCTTGGTGTCGTCCGATGTGTATATATTTGATACGCACTTGATTGATTGACGCGAACAAGTTGCATCTGTTTTTCGAGTCATCCTGTAGTTGACGGCAATCGATATCAATGAGCAAGCAATGTGTAGGCCTATATAGTATATTTTGTCGTTCATTGCGTCTGAGTTTTACGGTATTTTTTAATTTCGTGATGTTCGTAATAATTTTTTGTATGAATGTTGGTTTGAGGGTTTGATAAAAGCCACAAGGCTTAATTACGGACGACAAATTCTATATGGGGATTTGCGCTTTTTCACAAGAATGTAATTTGCGGCCCTAATGCACAAGACAGGCCTAAATCGATAGGGCTCTGTTACCTGTATTGCCAATATTATGCATTTATTCTTTGAGTTTGATAGTTTGATAGTTGATATTTGCTTTGAAGCTTAGTTTAATGTAAACGAACCTCACAAATACATTTAGCGACTAATTCTATTAGTAAAAATGTTTATTTTCGTATATTAATAGTACTTACAAAAAATTGAATTACTTCTGAATTATTGCTAGTATTTCGACGATTATCGCACGAAGAAAAAAAACAAAACAATTTGGATGATCAGGGCCAGTCAGAGTCACACATTGTCAGTTTGTGCTTTGTGCTTTGAAAGAATTCACTTAGGACGTTTAAGGTAATCTCAGTTAATGTTTAAAAACAAATAAATTGCACATCCTTAGCTAATGCGATGTATAGTTGCATAAATGTATGATGTATAGTATTAGTTACATCAAAGCAATCGTTTACGTAAGGACCGTCTGTGTTACAAAGGACTTTATTATATTATGACATTTTATAGTAATGTGTCGTCGTCGCTTTTGTGGAAGTCGATACTCGATTCGATAAAATACGATTGGACTGCAATACTATCTTTTTAACGCTACAAGCGGACAGGTGGATACGCTCCCTGTCCGCTTGATCTTTGCCATAGTATCGGCCCGCGGCCTCCATTTTCGGCCCTTCGGACATCAACTCGGCTTGCGGCCTTGATTTCGGCCTGCGGCCTTAACTTTTGGCCCTTCGGGCCTTATCTTGGCCTGCGGTCTCGATACACAGCACTGCAGCGTAGCACAGTGTTGCACTACGCTCCAGCGTCTATAATGATGCTGACGATGCGTCACCATAGCGACGACGTCTATATGACGTCACAGCCAATCGCAGTCTAAACTACGCAAAACTGATACATCCCTATTTTAAAGATATGTATAGTAACAACGATTGTTGCCGTGTTATAATTAATTTTTCCGCGATGTCGCTGTTGTGTTTTGACTTTTAATAGTCATGTTGTCTAGAATTTAAAATATTCATATAGTGCGACGTCGTGATAACAATGTTGTTATAACAAAGCTATTGATAAAAATATCAGCGTGCAAAGCAATATATCAGTATAAAGTTCTGTTATATTATTTAAAAGCAAGATTTATACATTGACTGAGTGCGTATTTGTTTCGAGTAAAGGTTGTTTCACACGTGCCGTGGACAAGGGCCATAAATACACGGGCCGTGAACACGGCTGATGTGACTTAAGCCTTAAGTGTGAAAACCTACCGGTTACGTGCCGTTAATTGGCGGGCACAAAGTAAATTTGTGGCAAAACATTGCTGAGAAACGAAAAGCTTATTCAGTGCGAGACTCGCTGTTATGGGTGATATTTTTGTAGTATTATGTATATTAAGTAACCGTAACTGCACGTTCGGCTGCTGTTTAAACGCTGCAAGTTTTAGAATACCGTACTAATGTTTCACGAGGTGATGTAGCGACGAATTTTATGTGTGATGCTGTCTAAATATAATGCATATGTTTAATGATCCATCTGTTTCGTATTGGTTGCCCAAAAGGTGTCTATTTTCAAAACATGTATACATGGTAAAAAAGCAGTATGCCTAACAGCTTTTTCGTGCTTGCAAAACCGCGACTATAACGTCTATGATTATACTAGGCAATGAAATTAATCAAAATACGCCTTTGAAAGGAAGCTGAACCCACGAAATTATTTTACTGGGGCTTACACATTTTCTCGCCCTGGTGCAAACTGTAATGCCTAAATATTTTAGGCAAATTAAGGCAAGTTTTACATCATACTATTTGTACTGTTGCTGGATTAACCGTTTTACGTGTTTAAATTTTAAATCGTACCCATACCATGTGCCCGCGGCATAAGAGGTTGAATGTGTGTTCGCCGTGTGTATAGCACTAAATTAGGCTGTTGTCAGTATTATCTGTTTTTATTACTGTATTGGAACGTAACATGTCAAAATACACGCCGTTTAGCGTAGGTCATTAGTGTTGATTGAGCTGGAAATATGTGCACATTCTTAGCAGAAATGGGCAAAACATGGGGACACGTCATAATAGCACTAGCAGCGCCGATTGGGGCACCTGCGTGATTTCCTAAGTCATTGTGACGATCGACATCCTGAAACAAAAAGCGGTTTGATATGATCAATAATATTATATATTTGTTTCATATAAGTCTTTTTGGCTTCGCCCACAGTTACGCTATAACTTATTGGTTATTGTTGCGAACATTGACGCATGCGCATAAACACAGCATAATAACGACGCATATCGGCCGATACATTTTGTAGTTGAGCCTGTTGATTTTCAAAACTAATTTACGTACCGGGTACCGTTACGGTATGCAGGGTGGGCCAAAAAACTGGCACTATTTTTGTACGCCTTATAGTTCCACCAAATATTAATTTTCAAAATTATGCAGAACTGTGAAGAAATTTGTAATAACATTATCACTATAGATCCCACCACACTTCAAGTGTGTCGCTACACTATCTAGTGAAATGTCAATGACTTAGAAGCAACAATTGAAAACAAGACGACTTTTATAACAGCACATTTAAAGAAATTAACAACAGGAAACAACGCGTTTGATCATTGATGTCTGGATCATTGTCTAAAGTAACCGTCACATTTCGCAATTTTTACATTAAACAAGCGGACAGGTCGCTACGCTCCCTGTCCGCTTGATCTTAGCCATAGTATTGGCCTGCGGTCTCCATTTTCGGCCCTTCGGGCCTCAACTCAGCCTGCGGCCTCGATTTCGGCCCTTCGGACCTCATTTTGTCCTACGGCCTCGATACACCGCGCTGCATGCAGCGTACTACGCTGCAGCGTAGCCGCTAACTATAAAGATGCTGATGATGCATCGCCATGGTGACGACGTCTATGTGACGTTATAGCCAATCGCAGTCCAAACTGATACATCCCTTTTTTAATTATATAGATGTTCATTGTGTCCGTTTTGCTGCTGGAAGATGCACTTAAGCCGGCGACGCCACTGGCCAATGGCGCGATCAGCGAAACGCCGCGACAGTTTGCCCACTCTCATGGTCACAAAATTCTTTACAAACGAATAAAACTTTCCAAAAATACTAACCAAATGTTTATGACGTCAGTGATGATGTAACTAAACAAAGGTATAAATGTACAAGTGAGCAAAATGTTTTAATAAGCCTTGACCTTAAAGGCAGAACGCCATGTCGTGGTGTTTTTGTAAAACACAAGGTAGTGTAGCAACACACTTGAGGTGTATTGGGATCTATAATAATATTGTTATTACAAATTTTCTTATGAAATGAAATAATTTTGAAAATCAATTAATATTTGGTGAAGTTCTAAGGCGTACAAAGTATGGTGCTAGTTTTTTGGCCCACCCTGAAGTTTCTGGGTGTTGTGTAACAGCTAATGTGTGTTAACTATTAACTAACCATGCACAATGTCGAGCGCGTAGACTATACAATACTCTGAGTGTAGAACGTGGTGTTTGTGTCTATCGAGTCAATTATCTGTGAGCGAAATTGCATTGGATTTTAGACCTGGTGTTTGGCTAACGTTTTTGACCAGTGACTAAAGAAAATAACTCAGTTTGAAACTACTTTGAATTCGCGCGAGTAACTTTTGTATTGCACATGTTAAGCACGCTTAGTGAAATCGCCGCTGCAAGAAGCAGCGTAGGGGCCTACATAACAGGACGACGTTTATTACTTGTTAGAACCGTAAAACTATATCGATTTCGTGAATAACTTACGCAATCTTTAGGCAACCGTACTTAACTAACGGTCAAGCTATTGGCATGATTGTCGTGATTTGTCTGTCTGTCACGCAAAATTTCAGCGATCTACTGCAAAGGGAACATTTTCAAATTGGGGATTGAATGGAGGAGGGGTAAAAAATTTAATGGAAAACTGGCCATATTTTGGAAACGGTGAGAGATACGGCCAAGGTTACTAAAAATCTTATCAGATAAAATAAAAATCATTGACCTTGAATGACCCTGAAAGTCACTGACAACTAGTACGGTCGGATATCCTAGCGACAGCTGGGCTTCTTGTTGTCTAAAGTCACCAGAACTACAATGGACTTAGCTTACAGGAACCCATCCAGAGCCTACACAATTTTTGCCTGCATGTTTGTTGAGGCCGGCAACGTGCGGCCGAAAACAGTTGCTCCGTTTTTACGCGCGAGAGCTGCCATAGCTATAGTGCTATAGCGCGTATTAGCTATGGTAATTCTGTCTTGGTGTCTGTCTGTCACAACCCGGTACCGATCGGAGCCCAGGTGAAATAGAGGCATCCGGTTTTTACCCTATGACATATTAGAGTCTCTAGTATTTTGTGACAAAATTTTGTGCCACTGGGTGAAGGGGGTCCCCACGAACGAGGGGAAAAACACCCCCATTAAAAAGGCGTTATTCCACCGTCATTGGATCGTCTAACGTCAAAACGGTTGCTGATAGGCACAGACATGGTGTTTATCATAACAAGCACTGGCAACGAGCAACTTAGAATGTCAACATCGATGATCTTGAATGACCTCAAACCCCCGAAATAGGGATTGTAGTGAATTTTTCACGATTTTGGGTTGCAACACGCATTTCAAGAGTGAACTGCGCCCATATGGCTAGAGATAGACCAAAACAACCTGCATACGAAATTTTCAACGCTAAGTGTAGATTTTAGCAATCTAAGTACGGACCTGGTTTAAGAAAGCCTGCGCACGCGGGTGTCAAAGAGGTGTACCCCTCTAAAATGTGGTTATTTATCCGCTGTTGGCTTGTCTAGCGTGAAAATGGTTGCAGATAGGCACAGACATGCTGCTTAGCATAACAAGCACTTTCGACGAGTTTCTTAGGATTGTCAATATTGATGATCTTTATTGACCTTGAACCCTAAAAATAGGGGTTTCAGTGATTTTTGGTAAATTTTGGCTGCAAAAGAGTGAATTGCGACGAAATGGATGGAGATAGACCAAGATTACCTGCGAATAGAAACTGCTATAGGCTATCGCGCGTCTCATGAGCATTAGCTCAAATTTCTTGTTAGACAGTTGTGTAACAAAAATTTTCTGTCTGAATGAGTGTTACCTACGGTATCATTATAGGCCTATAGGCTACCGGATCGGTACATGTGGGCCCTACACATTGTACAGTACAGAGCACAACACAGACAGCATTATTATGGGACCGTCCTTCCTAGAAGGAGGCCCCATCATGTGTTGATCCTGTCCGTCTGTCTGTCTGTCTGTCCCGTGCCTCCACCTAGAGGGAAAACGAAAAGGCTTACGAATACCAAACTTGGTAGAAAGGGTCCCTGGGACACCAGCACCCCGTGGTCCAATTTCAAGGTCAAGGGGTCAGAGGTCAAGGTCACGGCGGCTAATTGCGTTGTTGGCGAAAAACAACGCAACGCCCACAGCAACCACAGCAACATTCGTTGGCAATGTACGTCTGTCTGTCCGTGGGACAAGTTTCTGCTCTCTAGCGCTAGAACGAAAAGACCTAGAAAGCCCCAAAACAGCACGCACGTACTCAACTGCCCCTCAACGGCCGCACTCTCTTGTTATTATTGACAGGACGTTAAGGACAAATGCTTCTGAAAAATATACCTTTACATGAAACATAACGTAAAAGCAAGTTCACGACTGACTGTATGTATCAAGACCGATTATTTTCACAAACTTAGGCTTACGCAAAATGCTACTTGAAACAAAAAGTATTGCAGCTGACAGTGACGCAACAGCACTGTCCGGGACCGAGTTTATTTCTATAAAAAGCACTAGAGCGCGAAGGAAAAGACTTGCGTGCCGTTCGAGTTTTCGTTCGTATGACTGTAGGCTATGCGCACGACGCGTGGTACCTCCGTACACTATAATAAAGGTGAAGAAATGAGTCTTTTTTGTCTGACAGCAGGTATTTCAGACAGACAGGCAGCGGGGCTTGTCTGTGTCTGTGCGTAAGTAGTGAGCGTGGTCTGTCTACTCGGGACGCATACAGTATAGACGGCGGCGGAACTGGCCGGAGAGAGGTTGGCATCTGAGGTCGATCGGACGGACGGTTGGGTGGTGTGGTCGACGATTGCCTAGCAACAGATGCGCCGATGATTTCTACGACGATCCGACCAATCGGTCTGAATCCGACGATTGCGACGATACGGTGCATATATTCAGAAATCAAATTTCACAAGTAAAAAAAATAAATTTGGGATTTAAAAAAATGAATTTTAAAGTTTAAATTTCAAACGCACGAATTTTTAATTTATGATACGGTGACACGGCTGCAATTCTAAAAAGAGTGACAGAAGCCCGGAACTCAGTGACTAAGGCAAACTTTTGCTCGATTTTTTAGAAGTTCTTCGCTTTGTTTTGAAGCTGTAATATGTACAAAATACAGTAGAATACATTAATAATATTATTGCTACTTTTTATCTTTTAGCTACAGGCAGAGAGACAGGGAACACGTTACAGATCTTAAGCAAACTAATGCAACGGTGTCTATTTTTTACATAGATCGTAGTGAAAAATAAATAGCGGAAACGTGTCTCCTCCATGAAAAAGTGGGGACATATATTTTTTAAATCGCAAAATGGCTGCTTTTTCAGAGTATGTTCTCGAATTTGATTGCAGTTGTGGCAGGAAATTCGAATTCGCAGGCTCAAAAATGAGAGATAATTTCGACAAACGACATTCAAAATGCAGTTGTAATTTTGCAGACTTTACCCGACTGTTTTGCCATTTGCAACGCTAGGCAACTTTTCTTCTTTCAAAGTGAACTAGACAGGCCAATTTCCAACACAGTATTTGTTGTTGGCATGTCCTTATGGTGTGTGCTGCTAATTATTATCACTATCAGGTCATCCCTCTGCCTCTGTAGTAAGCACAATGAGTACATACGAGCGAAAGCTCGGACGTCAACAGGCTCATCGCGCGATGCACTAGTCCCGTATCCGTCGTCTCGCAGTGTAAACTGGTATCTGACTATAATGGCCAACGAAACGTAGATCAGCGCCGCCCTATAAGCCGTATGGCTCTAGAAAGACAACGTTTTACTGTAGGTTTACATTTCCTGAAATGAGCATGCATGATTTCTTATATATCATTTTTTACTTTTTCAGTCGGCGATGGTAGAACCCTTGGCAGACACGTGCAGGACTTTTAAGGCCTGTACAAAGCGACAAAATGAACTGAACTGGACTGACATACCTCAGTTCATTTCAGTTCTGTCGTTGTGTACACGTCTTTAAGTTCCGTGGAACGCCGGTTGTTGTGATCGCCACGTCCCGCTTGTGATACCAGCGCTGGGGAGCAGAACGTCGGCGTGCCGAGAAGTCGACTTCTGCCAGTTGACTGGCGCCGTGACTGACAGCTGCCTTCATTGCATCTTCTCCCTCATCTCACTCATCCTCCTCCCCCGCCCGAGCGCACCGCCGCCCGCCAAGTTCGTTCCGCCTGCTTCAGCTGCTGAAGATAAGCATCGCAATCATGCAGCCAACCAGCTGTAGGCCTACGCTAAGCCTTAGCCCAGGACTCCACTACTCCGATTTACTGTGGGTTTGTCGTACAGCTTGTTGTACAAGCAAAATACAACAAATCAAGGCAAGTAGGGTGTGGGTTTATAGCCTGGCGCCACGTACCGCCTGCACGATTATGCATTATAGCTTGTACAGTAAATACCGCCCGACTTGTTTGTAATGCGCCGGTACAAAGAAGTTGTTTGTACTGGCACATTACAAACAAGCTATTGAGGTATTTAACCGGCTTTGCGGATATCGACTACCGATATCATTCTGTTGTATCTAGTACGTACATGGTTGAGGGCACTATTCAAGAGCATATTTAATACTACAATAAAAATAGTTTTTCTCATAAAGTAACTGATCACTAAAATAATGTAATGCAATTGCGAATAATTCAGTTCTGCAATTTTAAGAAGTTGACTTTTCACGTAGGATGGAACGCTTAATGGATACATTAAGTGTTAACACACTTTCTTTCTTCCGATGCTGTACGCACCTGTCTGAACTGTTGAGCCAGCTAACGGTAACGCACCAAGTGACTCATCGGCTTACAGATGTAATTAGATATCGGCCCCATGCCGACATGAGATGCGGCTGTCCTCCCACCTATGTACATCCGCCACTGGATGCACATAGCCAGTGACGTCGAAACAGCAGAGGAAGCAGGAAAGGGGGTACAGTCGTTTTACACTACATTTTTGCGTGTCAGAAATTTTTTTTCAAACGTACAAAATCTGGAATTAGAAGTCCACCACTTTGGAAAAATTTAAGGGCAAAATAAAAATTCTGAGCAATTTGCAGCTTTGCGTTTACTTGTCTGAAAATTGCAACTTCTGCCGTTCCTCAACTTTTAAAAACCACGACGCCGCTGTCCATAAGCGCCGTCCTTCAGAAATCAATCAATCAATCATCATCATCATCAATGGAAATCCGGAAGCAGGCGGAATGCCTCTATTTCCGTCCGAAGTAGATAACTTCAACACGAATACCAACACAAACTAAACTAATACTGTTCTACATTGACTTCCGGTGCTAGATGACAGATTTATAATCATAAATTCATAATACAATCTAAGACCACGCCAGATCAATCTCGCTTTTCTTCCATTTGTTCCTCCCTTTACCTTACTCCCGTTCTTATTTTCTCTTCTTTTTTCGTTTGCTGCCTCTTTTCTGTTTTCTTTTCCGTTGTTTTCTTTCTACTTTCTTAAATCCAGTAACGATCAATTCACTGAGTTTGCATGAAAATTGCCATCACCTTCCCCGGTTCAGTAAAACACAAATGCGTCATCGTACAAGTGACAAAAATGACGCAGCTGTAACTCAAAATGTACCTAAATTCTGAGGATAAGGTGTACACTTTTTGCCATTTGCGCAACGACACATTTGTTCTTTTTGGATGTGTAAAAGAACGACTTGCGTCAAGGATCCTATTTACACTGTTGCCCAAAAAATTCAGGAGTAAAACTCTTGTGAATGAATTGGTCCTACAAGCTTTAGGCGGTACGGGCGATCGCCCCCGCCCGCATCGCCCTAATGGAGTGGGGACGCCCCCCCCCC
>Ga0056128_1000963_pt1 | contig 29896 bp, 29 predicted proteins | sample WorMetLIZISLAND2_FD_71113 | JGI IMG/M metagenome (GOLD analysis project Ga0056128, IMG submission 71113) | Marine gutless worms symbiont microbial communities from Max Planck institute for Marine Microbiology, Germany - Olavius geniculatus... ... | reverse complement strand
TTTTGTTATTTGTTTAATATAATGGCAAGCCTGTATGTGGGACAGCGAATTTAGTCTACATACCAAATTTCATGCAGATGGGTGAAAAAGCAGTTATAAGTGATGAACGACATTTAAAAAAGGTGACCACCGCCATTTTGAATTTACTAATTTTCTCGATTCTGATCACATGATTTATTTCCAGTAGCAACTAAAAAAATTCCTGCAAAATTTTATGAACCTTTTTCAGTTGGCAGCTGATTTGTTATGCTTTGTGTTAAAATACAAAATGGTGGCCGTCGCCATGTTAAATTTCATTTTTGTTCAATTTTATGGTACAACTACATGTAGAATGTCAAACTTAGCTCGCATAAGCAACTGAATTATGAGCGATAAACGGAATTCAAAACTTTCGGCCGCTGATATCTTGAATTTATTATTTTTGTCGATTTTTGTCACATGATCAACTTCTGGTAGCAGCCGACGACATAACAGCAAAATTTCATTAATCTATGTCAATCGGCGGCTGAATTATTACGGTTTGTGCAAAAATCCAAGATGGCGGCCGCCGACATCTTGGATTTTATTTTTGTTTAATATTTTGGCATACATGCATGTAGAACCTCCAACGTAATACACTTACCAAATTTTGTAAAAATATGTGCAATAGTAAACGAGTTGTGAACGATAGATGAAATTTAAAATGGCGGCCGCCGCCATCTTGAATTTATTATTTTAGTAAATTTAAGTAAGTAAGTAAATTTAATTCATAAAGTGCACAATGTCAGCGAAAACTCACTGAATCTGTCTATTTTGGTCAAATGGTCTATTTTCGGTGATAGCCGTCTACATTTCTGCAAAATGTCATTCATTTACATCAATCGATGACTAAGTTATTGCTGTTTGTGCAAAAAATTTAAGATGGCGGCCGCGGCCATCTTGGATTTTATTTTTGTTTAATATTTTGGCATGCATATATGTAGGACCTCAAACGTAGTACGTATGCCAAATTTTGTGCAAATACGTGCAATAATAAACAAGTTATGAGCGATAAATTAAATTTAAAATGGCGGCCGTCGCCATCTTGAATTTTTATTTTTGTTCATTTTGGTCAATCGTCCCATTTCCGGTAGCAGCCCTCTACATGGCTGCAAAATTTCATTCACCTACGTCAATCGGCGGCCGAGATATTGCTGTTTGTGCAAAAGTCCAAGATGGCGGCCGCCACCATCTTGGATTTAACTTTTATTCAATATTTTTGGCATACCTGCATGTAGGACCTCCAGCGTAATACGCGTGCCAAATTTCATGCAAATATATGCAACAGTAAACGAGTTATGAGCGACAGATGAAATTCAAAATGGCGGCCGCCGCCATCTTGAATTTGTCATTTTTGTCAATTCTGGTCAAATGGTCTATTTCCGGTGGCATCCGGCTACATCACTGCAAAATTCTATTCATCTACGTCAATCGGCGGCTGAGTTATTGATGTTTGTGCAAAAATCCAAGATGGCGGCTGCCGCCATCTTGAATTATAATTTTGTAATGCTGGACCACCCACGAAATCCATTTGTGCACCTGAAATTCCCCTTCAAATTTCGTGTTGATCGAGTGCATACTTTTCGAGATATCACGATTCGAAAATTTTGCAAATTTGGCTTAAAATGTCTATTCAGGTCCCCCAAAATCAGCTTTTTGGGGATTTTTGACCCCCCAAACATTATTTTTTTTATCATCGAGACCCCAAAAGCGATTACCTTACGCGGAAACACGCGTTTTGAGCCGTAAACGGTCGTGATCGGTATTCTGGTGTGACCTGTAGGCGTGGACAAGTATACAAAAAAGGATAGATAGAACACAAAAAGTAACGGCAAATGCCCTCCCTACGCAGACCCCCTTCCCGTCGTCCCACATCAACCAAATTTTGCATGTGGGGTCATATCCCGGATATATTACTTGGTTTCAAGTTTCATTAGGATCGGCTGAAAAATGTGGGAGCTGTGGGGGGTCGAAATTTCGGCCTTCTCATTGACTTGGCACATCGCTTATACAACAGCTAATATAATGGGTGAAAATTTTGCCAAGTCAACGAGGGCGTCAAAGACGGGCATCTCTATTCCATGCATAGTCAGCGAAATGTGTGCATATTTTGTATTGGCTGTATTATAGGACACGAAGCTCCAGAGATTGAGATCTACCCGGGGTCAGAGCTGACAGTTGACGTTGGAGAAAGCGCCATCTTCCGCTGCAGAGTGATACGTGGATACCCCACGCCGACGATCACATGGACCAGGTAGTTACTTCTGCCAGAGTTGTGGAAATTATTATCAATTAAACAATTGACTAATAATTAAAATATGTTTAGCAATGAACAAAATTTTGACTGATAAATTGTTGACCAAAGTCGCTTACTTACTATAAAAAGTCGTGTGAATTCGTCTCCCAGCTGGGTCGCTATTAAATGGTTGCTACCCGGATGGGTGAATGTCTGTGCACAGGTAAACCGTCTCTGTATATAACCAATACTAAGGTCAAGCAAATCTTATATCCTTCCGGGAAAGGTCGGTAAATAGAGTATTGGCTTGTCTGGCTATGGTTAAGGCGGGGCGCGTTCATCTGTACGGGTGGCAAGTAACACTGAGTGATTCCATACAGCAGGTGACGCTTCGTTGCTCTGACGTGGGTTACTATTAAGAGCTATAGACAAGATTTAATCTTTAAATAACCTTTTTAGTTGCATCGCTGGAAAGCATTTATAAACTTGGTGCGATGACGAGCATTTTTGCAAAAAAAAATAAATGTGGAACATTTTTGTTTGTCTACAAGGCTGGGTGAAACCAGCGCTCAAACTTATTGTGCATTTGTGACAGCTGGTAGCTGAATAATGTAAAAATCGAAATGCTTTTGTAGTAGGCCTATGTAATTTGTGACAAATTATTTGTCAAAAAATAATTTAAAGTCTCTTAGTCTCTTAATTTTACTGTTAATAGATTTTCCAGAGACGACCTGGACATTAGAATGCATTGTTGCTAGTTAAGGCTTTATTTCTTGTTCTTTTTAGTTAACTTTGTTTGCTTCCTTGCAGTAAATGAAGACAGTATAAAATTTTTAAGCGAAAGCATGCATTTCGTCGCACAATTGCTACAGCACTGTCGATCTTTAATCGTAGCGAATGCAACACTTATGCACTTGACTTTGAAATACAGTCAGTCACGTGGTTTGACCTTGAGCTGGTGTCCCGTGATCTTGTGAAGGGCAAACAACGAGCGAATGACGTCAAATACGGAAGTGCTGGAGGGAGGGGTGCTTCAGTTCCGCGATGTGACTGCAGGGGAACAAGGGAGATATGTCTGCACGGCTTCAAATAGCGCGGGAACTGTGACTCTAACGGCCACACTCAACGTGCACGGTTAGTAGTACTAGCAGTAGCAGTAGTAGTAGTTGTTGTTACTGTAGTAGTAGATTGCCTGGGTGACTCAGTGGTTGATAGGTTGATTGATAAGTTTATTTATATATTTATTTATTTATAAGCGACAACAGTATTGTTTTCAGCACCGTGGCTAATTTTTTTGTTCTTTGTTTATTTATTTGTTACCACGGTAGCTTATGAACCGCTGCACTTAGCTTGGTGAAATTTTGCGCAAACATGTGTCTCGGCAACTGAAAGAACCTTATTGAATTTCATTTTCATAGGTCAAAGGTCAACGTCGCAGGGCTGGATTTTCAGATATTTTAACATTGCGAGAGAAGACTGTGCTATTAATAGCTGGTGCTAGGCAGTGCAAGCTATAAACGGACACCAATTGTTTGACGCCGACGTCATTGCTATGAATATTGCAGCATGCCACGGTGGCTACCGCGGATGGCTTAGCCTTGCGCAACGCTTGACAGTCTAGTTTATTGCATGTTTTCAGCCATTGCACTGAAGATGAAGCCTAACCATCACAACCGAGTAGTAATAGAAATTGTTGTTGTATTTGTGTTGTTGTTTTTTTGTGCAGCGGTTATACCGAAGATTAAACCGGAAGGTCCGCAGACGATCACGGCCGGAGAATCTCTAACATTGGAGTGCATAGCTGAGGGGGCCCCTGACGCTAAGGTGGTCTGGGTGCCGCCCCCGGACTCGTCTGTGAGGGAAGTGGAAGGTAGAGGGTCGGCTGTGATCCACATTGACCCCGTGACACCGGACGATGCGGGCGTCTTCACGTGCTACATTTACACCGAGGTCGAGACGAAAGAGAAGACCATCGAAATTACGGGTAGTTTACCACGCAAATCATCTTTATTCATTTATCTGTAGTATTTGGTATTCAGTACTTGGCTGCCTAGTGTCGAGCGTTGATGTTTGAACCCGTTTTACGACGCTCATTGGTCAGTTTGTCAAAATTTCAGTTCAGTTCGCTTCAGTTGCGTCAAGCGTGTGTTTAAATCGAACGAACTGGTGACTCAGTTTGAGTTCAGTTCAGAAACGCATCTGCCAGATGACGGGAGAAACTGTATTTATGCAAAAGTGGAGCACCTTGAGCATCTGATTTAAACAGCCAAACTGTCCGTAGCCTGTCGACTGACATCAAGTCAGTCCGTGCGTTTGAATGTTTGAACGTTTAGCGTTCGGCATCGTAGTCTGAAAGTTGGTAACGGACAAGGTAGATTTCTGCATAAATAACTATGCTATAGCGTTATAGAACGTATGTCGTTTTGTGTGCGTGTGTAAAGAATTTATTTACCTCTTTGCAGGCTTGCGCTTGCTGTTTCAAAATGCTAAGGGGCATCCACTTTGTTCTGGACACAGCATACTTCTACTACTACTACTACTACTGCGATGTTGTCGTTGTTATAGTAACACCAATACCTGACGAAGACATCAGTATCAGCACGTGGACAAGTTCGCCGCGTGTTAGCGTCGGCTCCAGAGTTGAACTCAGATGTACAGCCACTTCACCAGGTCAGACAGCGTTCTGTCCTTTGATTGCCATCACACTGTGCTATCAATTAACTTCGCTTATTGTCATATTTCTACCTTTGCTTTTGTCTTGTACATATGCACCTTTGTTACTGCCTACAGAAACAACGAAGGTATTGTTTTTAGCATCGTCATGAATTAGTCAATGTCAATATGTAAAAATATGTATAAACAGGGGTAACGCTTTGTTATTCATGTTTACAAGCGTTTTAAAATTTTCTCTCATGAAAATGCGTTTGCAAACGTTTTAAATATTTTCCTAACGTTTGTTACAACTAGTTGTCACCTTTGTTGCTGCCTGCGGAAGCGACGGCAGTATTGTTTTAGCATCGTCATAACAACAACCTACTTAGCCAATGTTAGTAATTTAAGTATGTCAGAACAAGTAAAACAAGGATAACTTTTTCACGTTTGCATAAGTTTTGTTATTTTTTTTCCAAAAAACGCGTTTTCAAATATTTTTAACAAGAAACCCAGCTGTCGCTAGAATAGCCGACCGTACTGGTTGTCAGTAACCTTCAAGGTCATCCAAGGTCAGTGAATTATGTCATTTGAAAGCTAGTATGCGACTTTCTCTTAGTGATCAATAGCAACCTAGGCTTTATCTCGCATCGTTCAGCCACACAATACATCTGTGACAGACGGACGGGCAACCATGACAGCAGCTCGACTGTTACTTAAGTACCGGGTACGATCGGCTAAAAATTGTTTTCTAACGTTTTTTTACAACTGTGCTTTTAGTTGATTGATCGACCAATCGATTGATGGATCAATTTCATGACTGATTGATGGATACAGGTTTGCGTCAGCCAGAGATACGCTGGTCGAAGGTGGAGGGCGTGCTGCCGGTAGACCACGTGACGCACGATGGTACTCTGATCATTAACCAGGTGTCACAAGAGGACGCAGGCGTCTATGAGTGTATTGCCGTCGGAGAATACCGCACCATACGCAGCCGCATGGAGCTCTTTATACTCGGTAAGGCATAGTAGCAGCAGCAGCAGCAGTAGTAGTAGTCAATGGCGTAGCCATGAGGGAAACGATGGAACACATGCTTTCTAGAAGTCTACTCAGTTACTCAAAGTAGTGTCAATATGCACCAAAGGACTTTATTTTCACACAGAAAAAATCGGAAAAATTTCACAGTCTCCAGCTGGGAACACCACTTCCCGCACCTCATCCCCCAAGTGCCACCTTACACCCAGATCCTGGCTACGCCGCTCATAATGGCAGCAGCAGCAGCAGCAGTAGTAGTAGCAAATTTTGAAGCCTGTCACAGAACACCAGCTCATACTCTTACACTTTTGGTTCTGTGATGTCACTTCAAGTCGCAAATCGATCAAATCAGATTGTTCTTTTTCACTAAATAACTGTAGTACATGTACATCCAAGCGACCTGTTCGGGTCAAATAAAACACTGCGGTGTTTTGTCCTGTGATTTGCAGCTAGCCGTGTGATGTCTGTGCTGTGTTTTAGTGCCGCCAAGGGTGACTGTTCATCCCACAACGCAGACTCTACGTCCGGGCGATTTGTTCCGAGTCACGTGTGAGGCGTTCGACACGGTGACCAACCAGCAGGTAGATGGCTTAAAAATTTCCGTGCTCTCTGTGCACGTTTTAGGCTATTTACAGTGAACATGCTTTACAAATTATTTACATACTTATTTATCCGTTTTTGCCTGATGATTTGTGACGATTTGGAGTCTGCTGAGATGTGTTGACGATTGTAGTTGTAATAAGCGTGCATGGGAAAGACGTTAAGTACGCGCTTTTATGAAAAAGAACGTTTGCAACGTGAATAAAAAGACGTTACCTTCTTTGTACTTGTTTCGAAGAATTGACAGTAACTAAAGTTACTAAATGGTAATAATAGGCTGTGAAGTTGCTGTTCTGAATTCAAAATTTTTTTTTTTTCATTTGCATAAATTTGATTTTTTTAATAAACATTTGCAATTATGTCTACCATAATGGTGCCAAAGTACATTTGCGCACTGACCTATTGTCGATTTTTAGAAATAAAAAAAACTGTAGAAATTTTTTTTAAACGTTAATAAACGCGTTTTTCGTACAAATAAAAGTAGAAAAGTGTTTGCAGAGGTTTATTACAAGTTGTTGATTTGATTTTTTGCAATTTGCCCATCATTACGTGCAGGTACGCGTTGAGTGGTCACGTGACCCGCGAGGTGATTTATCACCGTCTGCTAGCATTGAAAATGGAGCGCTGGAGATAGTTTCAGTGACCGCTCCGGACGCTGGGGCGTACAGATGTACAGCCTACAACGATGCAGGGGCCAATTCAGCCGTGTCCGAGCTCGTCATTTTCGGTCAGTTCCGGCTTTTAGTTCACTCTGCAGGGATGAAAGGCTGAGTTGCATTTCAGATTATGTCAAATGAGATTACCGGGTACATGTCAATTGTCAACCTGTCTACCGAGCTTCATAGTTTCTTAGAATCCGTCAGAATACGTCATTATTCAGTGACTGATTTAACCACATGCAAAAGTGAATTCTGATTCTGCATTTAACGCAGGCATGCGTGAGTAAATAGTGGTGTTTCATGTTGGTTATAGCGCCACCTAGCGCCGTTCTGACGCCGAGGACAGCTTACATGGCTCCAGGCGGACGCGTGGAATTCCGTTGTGACGTCACCGGGTCTCCCCGACCTCGCATTCAGTGGTCTAAGGAGGACGGGGAACTCCCTCGCCGACATTCTATTGTTGGAAACACGCTCACGTGCGTAGTCCTATACTATACTCGCCACAATAATACGTATTATGATACTTATAAACTGTAGGCCTACTATTGGTAATGCACTCAGGAATAGTCATACCAAAAATTATTAAAATTGCTTAATCCTTCAAGTTACAATCGATAATGTTGTGGATGTTTTTGGGACTCTGTGTAGGCTAATAGTAATAATGTTACTTAAAATGGGCTGAAATCTGGGATATTATGCGGAAATAAAATATTGTAAATGTTATATTATTGTATTAAATATTATTTTATATTTCATATTATTATTCTGATTTTTTAGAGGTTTAGAAGTTTCTCTGTAGTATGCATACTTATCATGCAGCTGTCACATAGGCCGCATCACGGGTCCTGCCCGTCCGTCTGTTCGTCCGTCCGTCCGTCCATCCGTCCGCCTGTCTCATACAAGCTCCTAACTCGAAAGTAGCAAGGCGTAGAAAGAAAAAAACAAAAGTGGTCTGAATGTTTCCCAGGGCAGGAGGGGGTAACCAGTGTGCCAGAAGAGTTAGAATTGGGGTTGCTCACTACTCACTAGTGCAGTGGAGAGAGAACGGAAAGAAAGACCAGGATCCAGGTAAAATAAAATACATTTAGAAAGGAAGCAGTGGTTATCATACATAACACAGTGAAGACGTCTAGTAGCATAGCAGCCTGATCATCATTTTCTTAGCGTTAGCGATGGACGATGTCGCCGTGGCGGGGGGAGTGAGCAGGGGAAGCATTTTTAACCCTTTCCCCTTCAAAAAAGGGCTGCAGGAAAATTGTTCAAATATTATCCTGTCTGATATTTTCGACCAGAAATGCAAAAGTTGGGGCTGAAAACCCCAATATTGTAAAAATTCCAAGAGAGAATTGAAATTTCAAGCACCTATAAATAATCTCCTCTGTCGGAAAATTGCAATTACTTCCTGCTCCGCCTACTTTTTTAAGCGATGACGCTACTGACGACGGAAGAGAGAGAAGGAAGAGGACCGAGAAGTAGCAGTATATAATAGCTAAGTGGACGGCCGCATATCATTGTCGTTTGATTGACAGGTTGTTTGACGTGGAAGCGCATGACTCCGGGCGCTATATCTGCGCTGTGACCAACGACGTCGGTACCACCCGCGACAGCGCTGTACTCACCGTCACTGGTAACAGTGTGTGCCATTCTGACGAGTTTTTTTGATTCTCATTCATTACTGTCGCGACGACAGTATTGTTTTCAGCATCTCTGAGAAGTTTTGTTATTTTTATCATTTTTTTGTTACTGCTATAACTCACGAACTGCTACACTTAGCTTGGTGAAATTTTGCATGTGCGTGTACCCTGACAATCATATGAACCCTACTGAATTTCAAAGTCAAAGGTCAATATCACAGGACCTGATTTTCCAATACTTTTCTGTTGCAAGATAGGACCATGCTGCTAATTGCTGCTGCTCTAGGCAGGGCTAGCTGTTGAGTTGTTGTTTTTGTTGTATGTCGTTGGTGCTGTGTGTGATGCAGGAGAACCGATTGAGCCGCCAACTATACCTCACCGTTATGAGACAGTCACTGTAGGCGACAGAGTCACTATGACTTGCACACAAGGTAAGACACTCACACTATAGTAGTGGTAGCGGAGCGTCACTTGCCATATGAGATCACACAGGTCCTTGTCACTCGACACAGATGAACGTGCCGTGCCTTAACCTAAGCTGGTACTCGACTTATCTGCTCTAGAGGGATGAAAGGCTGAGTTGAACTTTGTGGTTGGTTGCATACTGAGATGATTTATCTGTCTGCACACAGTCACCCATCCTAGTAGTAGCCACTTGTAGCGACCTGACTGGTAATCAAACTCACGATCTTTTGATCGTATGCTCAACGTTCTAAACGTTACTCCACTAAGCCACCGTGTAGTAGTAGTAGTAGTTGTTGTTGTTGTTGTTGTTGCAGATGATCCTACAGCGACGCTGGAGTGGACCAAGGTGGGGGAGGAGCTTTCACGTGACATAATCGAGGAGGATGGAACACTCATCATTCCGGCTGTAAATCAGTCTCACCAGGGAACGTACCGCTGTACCACTACTACAGTCATTGGATCAAGCTACATGCAGTTTATACTCACTGTCGAAGGTCTGTCGTAGTACTAGTACTAGTAGTAGTAGTCTGTAGTAGTTCGGTCCATCATAGGCGGATCCAGGAGTTGAAGTTGGGGGGCCAAGCTCGAGCACCGAAGGCGCGAGCCGAGTCGAGGCGCCGAAGGCGCTATGAGGGTTAGGTGTGGGAAGGGGGTGTCCCCCTCCCCACAGAGGGAGGGGCCTGGGAAGGGGGCAGTGCCCCCTCCCCAGAAAATTTTTTTAAATCTTAAGGTCAAATTGGCGTATTTTCGTGGACTCTGTGCTGAATTTCGTTTTTTTTCTATGACCATAAAAGTACGGAAATACAGCAGTAGTTTACAAAGACTGCCATGGAGATTGGCTTGCATGCGATAAAAAGCGTTATTCAAGGGCGTTTATTCTTTTAAGTCCTTGCAGCAATCTCCCCAAACTCAAGGTGAAGCACCGCAGGCGTCGACGGGGAGGAGAATGGGAGAGAGTATCCTTCTCCCCAGTCTACTAGGGACTCTGGGGGAGCGTCATGAGCTCCCCCAGCGGTGTCCGGGGCGGAGCCCTGGCGAAAAACGAATTTGGTGCATTCTAAACGTCACAGAACCCTTCTGGTTGCAAGATATCGTAAATATTATGAAAAATGTTTAATAATAATAATATTTAACTTCCCCTAATTTTCCAAAAAACTTTTCCTGGTTTTTCTTGTAGCGTTTGCTTCAATTAGGTTTTTATGGTCTAAACTCCCCTTGCGTTATTTATTGTTTATTGTTACTTACTCTTACGTAGGCATAGCCAGAAATTGGAGTCACAAAAGGCCAACTAGCCCCCAAGGGCCAAAAATTGAGGCCGAAAGCCGGAAAGAAAGGTGGACTTCTTGGAGAGAAGCCTGTCGCTAGGGCGCAGCCCCGGAAGCAAACGGTTTTTTGGGCATGAAAACCCCTTAAAATGCATACATTGAGTATTAATTTAATTAGTTTCACTGCAGAAATGCACTGCATATGCTAGGCAAAAATGCGACTTTGGCATCTTGGGGGACCATGGCCCCTTCCCCCCTAAATCCGCCTATGCGGTCCATCGTTTCATCATTCCACCGCAGGAGCAGGGCAGTCAGTGGCCATCAGCCATCTCCAGAAAGTTCCCACCAAGTATTAGGTACTGAAAGTAAGTAATAGTAGTGGTAATAGGTCAAAGAGTTAAAGGAATAAAGGTGTGTGTAACTTTTGTGTAAACACTGCAGAGGTACGGAGCGTCACCTGCCATATAGGATTACACAGTGTTACATGCCACCCGACGCACAAGTGAACGCACTTTGCCTTAACTCCAGCCAAACAGGTTTTTACACGACTTTTATACTCACCTCGGATGGAGGGCTGCGTTGGCTTGGGTGGTTAGTTGTAAACAGAGATGGTTTGTTTGTCTGCAAACAGTCACCCATCCAAGTAATGACCATGTCTGGTGTAGAGTAGAGCAGCTTGAATTTGTCACATGCCTTCACCAAACATTGACCAGTTTTATTTTGGTTTTTGCCCAGGTTAAAGGTTAAAGGTTAAAGGTCGCATATAGCTCCTAATGAGCGAACCCATCTCAGAGCTACGGAGTGTCACTTGTCATATGGGATCACACAGTATTACCTGCCAGCCGACAGAGGTGAACGCGCCCCGCCTTAACCCCAGCCAGATAGGCCGGTACTCGATTTACCTACCTCGGAGGGATGGAAGGCTGAGTTGACCTAGGTGGTTGATTACATCCCAAGATGGTTTACCTGCCCTCAGGCAGTCACCCATCGCAGTATTAACCGGGCCCGGCGTACAGTAACTTCGCTGATCGGATCAGACGCGTTACCACTACACCACACCTACCTGTACTGTAATGACCGGTGAACTGTAGATTAGTAGTAGTAGTAGTTGTTGTTGTTTGTTGTTGTTGTTGTTGCTTGTTGTACGCTCTATAATGTCATTCTGAAGATTATCAGAAGTTAGCTAAATACGGGTGTGTGCTTGTATTTTTTCTGCAGCGCCTCCTAGCGCCATGGTGGAGGAACAGAGTCGCACGGTATCGGTTGGAAACAGCGCTACATTGACTTGTCCAGTGAGGGGCAACCCGCCACCGCGAGTGCAGTGGTACAGGCGAGGGGCAGCCCTGCCTAGGTGAGAGCTGTAGTGCTGTAGTAGTAGTAGTAGTAGTAGTAGTAGTAGTAGAGTGGCAACTTTTTTACAACGATCGTTGAAGATCTTAACACATTTCATGCGTATTGCTAGCTTATAACAATTTGTAAAACCCTGTGGCAAGCAAAAGCTGTCTTCAAATACAACAATCTGCTGCATAGTATATGTGAAGAGTTTTTCAACACGAAAGAGAGGGGACAGATTTTTGACCTATCAATTTGTTAAGTCAAAATTGAAAACTACGTTTACGACCAATCAGAGTGCCGCTAAATTTGGGAAACATCAAACAAAAAAAAATGTCTTTGAGGCATAACCTGTTTGCGGTATATTAGTGGGCAACAACAACAACTACAACTACAACAACATCAATATCAGTTATAACTAGAAGGGCACTCAGATGGCGCAAACTTTTCAACGTTATGTGAATTTTTTCGTTGTGTTCGCTAGGTGACAGCACCATATTCAGTTTAGGCTTGCCTTATGTAACAGTTTTTTTTAAAAAACCTTCAGTTTTATCCTGCATCCAGATGCTGATTTAGATTACCACCGAAATCTGACCACTTATAGGCTGGGCCACGTCTAACCTTTTCTGAAAATTTCTGCCATAATCGCCGGTAACAATTTGTGTAATCCTGCTGACAACCAAAGCAACAGACTGATAAACGCTGTGCATCACGCCGTGGCATGTGGGTGGGGGCAGTTGCCCACCCTTAATTTTTCATGTCAGAAAATTGTCAGAAAATCTTTCTTGTCGGAAACTTTCAGTCCAAAAATGCACAATTTGTGGCTGAAAAACACTTCTGTCCATTGTTGCCAAATTTAGGGCCAAAATTGATATTTCCAGCATCCATAATTGGAAATTTGCAACAGTCTGTCGGAATTCTGTCGAAAATTTGCAGCGTCTGTCAGAAAATTGCAACTTCTTGCCCTGCTTACTTTTTCGATCATCGCTGCCGTTGGCGGAGGTAATGGCCGAAAGTTGCGTGCATTGTGTTATGCAGTGATCACTCGCTGGAGAATGGAGTGCTGCTGATTCCTGTCGTGCGAGAAGAAGATTTTGGCGTCTACGTTTGCTCTGCTAGAAACAAGCTGGGCTTTGTTGAAGCTACCACTGAACTTATCCCTGGGGGTACGATTACTACTACAAGAACAACAACTACTGCTACTGATGCTACTACTACTATTACTACATGTACTACGTGTGCTCAGCTAGACACAAACTTGGCTTTATTACCTCCGCCAAGTAGGTAATGTTTTTGCTGGTTTTTGTTTGTTTGTCTGTCTGTTTGTCTGTCTGTTTTTCTGTCTGTGTGTTAGCAAGATAACTCAAAAAGTTATGGACGGATCTTTCTGAAATTTTGAGGGTATGTCAGGCATGACTAAAACTACCAGTGATTCAATTTTGGGGGTGATACGGCAGGAATCCTGGATTCTGGATCACTTTGAAATTTTCGTTACCATTACGTTAAAGGGAGCATAAGGGAACCGCTGGCAAAGTGAATATGGTGACGCCACCTGGCGAATAACATTGCCTTGGCGGAGGTACCTGCGGGCTATGACTGCTTTCTAGTTGAACATGGAATTTATCCATAGAGGTACGATTACTACAGAACAGCAGCAGCAACAACAACAACCACTACCACTATTACTGCCACTACTACTACTAATAATAATAATAATGAGGTGTCTACGCATGTTCAGTTAGGAACTGAATAGGCTTTGTTGCTACACAACTTATTTCCCCAGGTGTGATTACTGCTGCTATTCCTCAAGCGTCGACTGCTAATTCTAGGCTTAATTTACTGTCAACGCCTGAAACGTTTGACAACTTGATACTGTTGATTTCAAGTATGTGTTTTTGTGATTTTTTTTCCAGTTTTTTTCCTTTTTTTCCCAACAATTTGCTAGCTGTTATCAAGAATGTGTATTTTTCTCTGTGCCTGTGTACATTACGGAAGTTGTTTTTTTTTGTTTTCTATTCATCTGTTTCACTGCTGAATAACTTCAGTTGAGTGTGTGTTTTTCTGTGTGTTTGTGTGTGCAATACAGAGCTGGTGCCACACTTTGAACAGAGCGATGCAGCTTACGTGACCTACCCGCGCATCAGCGACGCTTATGAACAGTTTGACCTTGAAATCTCCTTCAAACCTGAAGCTACAGACGGTCAGACAACTTTTGTTTAAATGTTTTTAGATCAACTTAGCCTGGCTATGCTTCTGTAGGTAAGTGCAAAGAGTACCAGTGAAGTCTTGGACATAAACAGGCACACTGCGTGATGCACTGTTCGTGGTCTGGCAGTGTACGAGGGGCAGTCAAAAAGTTTTGAGGCTCGACATATTAGATTACAATTTTTTTCACAATCTATAATCTATATATCAGTAAAACATACATTCTTTACTGACTCATATGGAAGGCTGAGTTGACCTTGATGTTGGTTATATACCCAGATGGTTTATCTGTCCGCGAACAGTCACCCATCCAAGTACTAACCAACTGACGGTGACCTGACTGGGAGTCGAACCCCTCACGCTGGTGGTACTACGGCATATAGGGGCGCGTCCTCTGGCTGGCCGATGGAGGAAGCCCTTTGTGAGGTGACTCTGAAGGGTTGTGTCAAATAATACAGAATAAGGCACCGTGGACCAGCAGTACCCAGTAGCTACTTTTCTGAAGTAGCATAAGAAGGTTGACCCCTCAGACAGCTTAAAGTGCTGATTTGAGGTTATACCGTGGAACAGTCGTAGTTCAAGGAAGGTTAATCTTTCAGCCAGCTAAAGGTGCTGATTTGAGATGATGATGCCTTGATGGGGTTTATTGGGATCTTACAGGTACTCATGGCTGATTGCTTGGTTGGTGCCCGCCTGGTCTGTGGTCTGGTCGTGTGCACTGTGTAGCTTCGCTGTCCCTGTCATTTCTTGGGTTGGGCGGAGCATTGGAGGGACTCTTGCGAGGATGATGAGTCAGACAAGGATTTCTAGTAGATACGGAATGCATAGTAGTTCGGGACTATGGTTTTTCTGTCAGGCTTGGAAATCCTGCATAGGTTCTTCGTTGCCCCGTTTGGCTCTGGGACGTGGCGGGGTGGTTTGGCTGCACTGCTCATGCGGCTTGTCTGCTGAACAGGTTGAGTTGGGACATTGCTTGGTTGGTGCCCGCCTGATCTGTGGACTGGTCTCGGCCTCGCTGTTCCTGTCACGTCTCGGAGTTGGGTGGAGCATTGGAGAGGCTGTTGCGGGGATGGTGGGTCAGGCTGGGACTCCGGTAGATACCGAACACACTGTAGTTTGGGACTACGGTTTTCCTGTCTGGCTTGAAAACACTGCGATGGCTCTCATTTGCTCCATTTGGCTCGGGGGCGTGATGGGGGCAGGTGACTGCACTGCTCATGTGGCTGGGTTGCTGTTGTGTTGGGCCGCTTGCCAGGTGGTTTTCTGTGGGGGCTGTAAAATCCTTTGGTGAGCTCCACAGTATAGAGAGTAGTCTTGTGGGCGGGGGTAGTTGTGCTCTTTGCTATTCCCGCCATGACTTTCAGTACCCGGTATAATTGCTGGGAACTTTCTGGGGATGGCTGATGGGCCCACATGGCGGCCTAAGCCTACGGGGCGGCACTGGCTGCCCTGCCCCGCATTGGAACATGGAACATGAACATAGGAGTCGAACCCACAACCTCGTGATCGCAAGTCTAACGTCCTGACCGTTACGCTTACGCTGTCTCATGTATATTCTTTGTAATAGCCCAAAGTACTCAGTTCTCTTGGACTGAGACATTGAACTGATAAAAATCATGCCTGAAATAGTCACCTTGTGGACTCGGAAACTGGGAACGCGGTTTCTCATGAATCCATCTACGCCTTGGTCAAACGGCTTCCAATTTGCGCCAGGAACTCCTGAGCTCTGACACTGCTACGATGGTGTCGTCGTTGTAGCCATGCACGTGTTCTAAGTTTTTAACTGCAGGGTATGGTATGGAGTGCCGTGTGGATATTTATTTATTTGTATATTTGTTGCAGGTTTGATGCTGTACAGTGGACAGATGAACGACGGTTCGGGTGACTTCATATCGTTTGGAATACGCAATCGTCGAGCCGAGTTCCGCTTGGACGTCGGCTCAGGTCCCGCCATCGTATCTAGCGAACCACTGGAACTGGATCGCTGGTACACCGCTCGCATCAGGCGCCATAGAAGAGACGGTAAGAACACTTTCCTCCGCCAAAACTACAGATGATTCACGTCAAGTTTTTTTTGATGCTGTGCGCCAAAAATTACTAAAATCGTAGAAATTTTAAAAAATACGCTTGAACAGTTTTTTGGAGATACAGTGTACTACCGTCTATGATGAATAAAAATGTTTTAATGATGAATAAAGATCTGTAATGTCAGTCAACGAAAAGGCCAAGTTTTTCTTACATCTTCTGTTTATTGTGCGCTCATCCTAGTAGGCCGCATTAGCCTACGTGTTTTTCTGTCCGTCAGTCTGTTGCGTACAGGCTTCTGACTTGAAAACAAAAAATGCAGAAAAAAAACAAAAATGGTCTGAGCATTCTTCAGAACAAGAATAACCAGTGTGCCAGTTTTAGTTGAAAAGGTCAAAAGTTAGGGTCACTGGACGTGGAAAACCGCTTATAACATCCCGAAAATAACGCACATTTCACATATATACGGCTAGCTAGACCTGATTTATTGCGACCAAAGCTTATAGAGTAAAATTTTTGCTCTATGGCCAAGGTGTCTGTGGACTTTGATTGCGACCAATGACCTTCTACTAGAACGTCATTGATTGCGACGCCAGGCAACGTAAAAGTGTACTTTCAGTGAATTTAAAATAAGCAAGCGCTGTATGTGCATAAGCGTAGCTAACCAGATGGCAGCATCTTATGGCGACACCGTGCTGACAACTTTACTTGTTTGCTTTCGTGTAATTAGATAACTCGTTGTTAACCATTTTGCGTTTGTTGGCCTTGGTTTGGTCGTGGGTTAAAAATTGGCATTTTACGCATTTAAGAAAATAAATTCGCAAGGTTTAAGGAGTTTTACCAGGTCCAGTTCCAAGGGATGTGCAAAAACGAATTTTAATGAATTCTAAAAGTTTGATCAAATGCGTGAATTTTTACAAAATTCAAATGCTAGGTGACGAATTCTCAATCTGTGGCCCTTACCTTTTTACCGTACTTGTTAATTTGTTGTAATTAGTTTAATTTTGTTTTATTATCTCAGTCGTTATTGAGTGTTGGTTGTTGACTGTCGTATTTGCAGTGGCCATGTACATCGGTGACGCCGAGTTCAAAGGTGAGGCTCCGGGTCCGTTCGTTGGACTTGATCTCACCGAGGAACTGTTTGTTGGGGCCGTCCCGGACTTTACTAGGATCGCCAGGGCGGCTGGCTTTGCTAATGGATTTACGGGTCGGTAATCATAACTTTTTTCTGTAATAATGTACACTGTAAAAAGTCTAGAAATGTGAAAGATCTTGTCAGCTGATATCTGTGATGGTGATGACTGTTAAAGGGTTAACTTTCTGGAGTAAGTGTTTGGTAGATCACTGTATGCGTGAGTTTTTCTTGTGTTTTGCTTCTTTTTGCGTTTACTGTTGCTATATTTTTGTTCATTTGACTTTGCATTTACCGTCTTATTTCAATCCGTAGCTAGGACCGGATTTTCAGATACTTTCTCATTGTGAGATAGGACCAATGGACCACGCTGCTACCAGCTGCTGCTAGGCAGAGTACTATTGGCCGACGCTGACGTCATTGCTATAGATAGGCTATAGCAGCATGCCACCGCGGTTACGGGGTTACGGCGAACAGATTTAGCCTTGCGCAAGGCTTGACAGGCTAGTTAATTAATTGGTCGATTGCTGTAGGGTGTATAAGTCGTCTGGTGGTAAGTGGGACTCCGGTGAACCTGGGTGCAGACATCTTGGACAGTCACGCCATCAGTGACTGTGCCGTCTGTACGTCGAGGACTTGTCAGCACGGCGGCTCCTGTCAATCGGGCGCTACCGTCACCGGCTTCAGATGTATCTGTCCTCGCAACTACTCCGGAGATACGTGCCAGCTCATCGGCGACAAGTGCACCCCAAGTGAGCGGTTCAGTTGTTGTGTTCTCCGCCATCGAACGTAGTGAATGGCGGAGATAATGTGTTCACGCTGTGTTCGTTTTTGGCGTTTTGTCTGTCTGTGCTCAGCTGCCTGAGGTCACAATAACAACGACGTCATAACGTCGCCAGCAGATTGTGCGTTGTCTGTGACGTCACCATCAGCAACGCAACACTTGCTGGGAGAGCCGGGAATGCTGCAGAAACAGCACTAAGAAAAAAGAATTCCAGCAAAAACAATTATTATTAACTAACAAATTCACGAAATGTATTTAAATTATTACTATACTTTGCGCTTCGCATCTACGTTACTAAGAACACGCCTCAAATGGCAGAAAGTGCAAAAAAATTGTCAACAGAAAATTTTTACCACCGCCACTGTCCAGATAGAAGTAGCCTATTTATTATAGCAGTCGTTAAGAACGTAACGTTTGTGGACTGCTGCTGCTGCTGCTATTACTACTAATTACTACTAGTGTTGTTGTTGTCGTTGTAGCCACGTGTTCTAATGGCGGTGTATGCTATGATGTGCCTGGCGGGTATCACTGCGCATGCCCAGTTGGTCTACGGGGAAGCCACTGCGAGTTCGGTTAGTCACGGTTTTGCTCTTATGTTTTTTGTCTGTCATAACTGTGTACTCTACCCAACAAGGTCATTGAAAGTACTTCATATTTAACAGATGTGAAATGGTCGATGTGAAAATGACGGGTTTTTAGAAGTTTTATTGCTAAAATAACAGACGGTTCTTATTTATATTTACTTTCGTACGTACGTCGTAGGGGGAGAAGGGGTCAGCGATGGTACCGTTGGATAGGGCGATGGCGAGTTCCTGTAGGAATCACCGTGCAGCGTTTTGGCCGCAATTTTGAATATAAAGTTGCTGCCTACAGCCGATCAGCCACGTGCGCCGAATTACCGTATCGTATCCTAACGTTAATAATAATTGTAGCGTTCGATATAGCCGCATTAACATAGCGTATATAGGACTGTACTTACGCTGATAAATCGTTTTCTTTTTGCGACCGGAAGTCAGACGCTGGCCCTTACATATAGGCGGTATGGTCGGCCCATTCTAGTGACAGCTGGGCTTCTTGTTTGATATTATTTTAGTGGTAAGCTCGAAGATAACAATAATATGTTGCAGATCATTCCATTACGTTTTATTGTGGCACTCTGTATGTGTGTGTGTGTTGTGTAAAACTGTCGCAGGGACACAGATAGGTCTGCCGCAGTTCAGTCGTTCGTCGTTCATCGCCTATCAGACAATTCGTGATGCTTTGTTCACGGTCAATATACGCCTCGTCTTCAAGGCGACAAGTCCGGACGACGGAATCTTGCTTTACAATGCATAGAACTCTTCCGGATTCGGCGACTTCATCGCGCTTAGCCTCCGAGACCAGCATGTTGTCTTCCAGTTTGATACCGGAGCAGGTCTGGAATGCCTTTGCAATAGTAATGTTCACAATTATGCAGCCGTCCTAATAGGTTCAGTTACGCATCTTGCATGTCGGACCGTCCGTTCGTCTGTCTGTCTGTCTGTCCCGTACGGCTTTTCACTCGAAAACAATGAAGCGTATTAAAACCAAAATTCGGATAAACGTTTTCGAGGGCAAGAGTAACCGATGTGCCAATTTTCAGCTCGAAAATTCAGAGTCTAAACTTAGGATCGGCATCGGTTCATTTCATTTCATTTTGGTTCATTTTTTTCACTCTGTACGCGCCAGAACTGTTAAATTATGTTTTTCGCATTGACTGAGCCTTGTGACAAGGGTGCATGTGTTCGCTACGTGTGCTGTAGGTCCGGGCGAGTTCGTCAGTCGTGATCGTATACGACTGAACGAATGGACGACCGTCATTGCAGAACGCAACCGCAATGACGGCTCGCTTATTGTCGACGAGCAGACCGCTGTCAAAGGTAGGCTGTTTTACGGCATCATATCATGTCAAACTGATTGTTTTTTTTTAATTTGTGTCACGAATACGTGTTTGAATAACGATTTTTTTCTAACGCTGCGGCTCGAGTGTGATGGATGGCTATCTCATTGCCGCCGGTTGTGTTTGATGCGGAAAAGTTAACTTAAGCTTGAAACTGAAACATTCACTAAACTCAGCCCTTGTCTAACTCTGAAACTCTTGGCTTATTTTAAGCTCTGATACGTTTGTTTTGGACGACATAAAGGCATCTGTTTTGATATTAATAATTTCTGAAAGCCCATTTTCATGGGACCCGGCCTAGTTGGATTAACTCCGAAAAAGAACCTGTTATTATAGGAATCAAAATCAGAAATCAGCGTATTAGAGTTTTTGTCTGGTTATGATTTAGCCCACTATATTGGCGTAGACAGGGGAAGGGCTTGTGGGGGGCTGAAGCCTCTCCTCATGCTAAAGGTCTTAAAGGGAGCCCACGATTCTGGGAATCCTGGGCCCCTTTGGCGCTTTGGAGGCCCATGATTTTCATGCAAGGGGGTGTCGTTACGCCTCTGCTTTTAAATGCATATTTGTGTGTAGTTAAACTTTTGATATATGCATCCACTAAGTGCGTTTTTTGGGCTTATTTCTGCCCAAAATGCGTTTCTAGCCATGGCTCTGGGGTAGCTTATACGGTGCTCCTCAGATCTCCTTACTGGTTGGGAGAGAGATCGCTGCCTCCTCCCCAAGAACTTCAGTTTGCTCTTAGCTTTTGGTTTCTATTTTCGGTCCTTCAGGCCTCAGGGGCCCAAACCCATAACCCCCCCTTTAAAAAACCTTTTTCTGCTTACGTCTTTGGCCTGCTGTCTAACCTCTTGAAACTTAACTAATCTAAGCTTGGCTAGTGTAAGCCTAGATCAGCTTAGCGAACTAATCTGAGCTTGACTGATTTGAGCTGAGATTAACTAAGCTTAGCTGTTCTAGCTTTTTTGGTCTGTGCTTAGCTGATCTGATTTTGAATAAATATATTTTATGCTGCTCTTAGGTAATTTTAGCGTTTAATAGAATTTGGTTTTTTTTTATTTCTATTTAGAACACGAACACAGGTTGTAGCAAGGAATAAGCGTCGACCAGAATTGCAGTTTCTGGAGTATCAATGAATGTTTGTCTACAGACCTTTTTACAAAACTTTATTTTTATGAATTTGCTGAAACATCTTTGAAAATGACCTGAAAGTGATGCAGTTTGTGACTTGCACAGAATCTGATAATAATAACTATTCAAAAGTCAGTTGTTTTGCAAAACTGCAATTTTCGCCGAGCGCTGTTTTTGCTGGGTCCTGTAATCTGAGCATGACGTGATGAGCATGCACTGAGTGAGAATAACATGTAGGCTTATGACTACAGAGTGGCTTAGTACAAAATTAGCCCCTTTTCTTTCGCTGTTTTACTTTTGCTGTCTGCTTTATATTAAAATCAATTAATGCACTGGGGAGGCGTTTAAAATTTTTTCTTAAGATTTGTAGGTAATATAGGCTTAGCCTGGACGACCGTTGCGGGTGCATACCCCGTTAGCACTTCACCCATTTCGTCTGAGTGCCAACGTTTTGATTAAGCGTTTTTCACTGCTATTTTTGTGCCGAAATAAAGATTTATATATTACTTTTACTTTGCAAAACGAAATAGTTTTCCCTATATCGTTTTTTTCACTCCCAAAATTTTTTTGGGTTCAGTTGCCACGCTCATATTTGCTTCTTTGAAAAACCTCTATTGCCGCCACTGTCTTGATAGAAATAGTCTAATTAAGTCTAACGGTAGTAGCCTGATCTAGCTGTCTAATCTAGCCTACTATTTAACTGTGTGCTGTTTTAGGCTATGTGCCCTTTAACGGAGGTATTTACAGTGCTGGATCGCTGCGTAAAACTGATTTGTTTCGTTAGAGCTGCTGCGGAAATTTTTGCTTGTAGTATCACTATTGTCTGGCCTAATATATTTCATATTTGTAAGCCTAATGTTTTTGCGCTGGCGTTGCATGCTTTTCACCGTGTAGTATTTTGTTGACTCCGTGTGTCTGTCTGTCTGTCTGTTTCTTTGTTTATTTGTTATATGGAAATTAGCTAAGAATAATTCTAGTATCCCAGAAAAAATTAAGTTTTGGTAAATGTTCTTTGTGTGTGTTTTTGTAGATATGTTTTTACGTAATGGTAACATTTAGGGTTAAATTTACTCGTTGATTTTTACGAATGAATGGTTGAACAAATAAACGATTTCTTATCGATATCTGCTCTCATACATCTGTGGCCGGATTTACAACAGTTCGTGTGTCAAACAGAAAAACAGAATGTGACTTAAAGGAAAGTCTCAAGAAATAAATGCAGTTCACAAAAAAAATCGGAGGAATCTTACGAAAATTTAACCGTGACTATTTTAGTTGCTGACTTGGGACAGACTTGGGGAAAATCTTTAGAAAATTCTTATAAGAAGTTTTGTGAAACTAACATGGCCCCTGTATTCATGTTGCTGTAGCCCCTAGGCCAATTAAGCCAATCTTTTATTATCAGTAAAGTTCTATATACTGTTGAAAGCCTTGCCGTGTTGTGTATGGCTGTTTGGCTTTCGTACAGAAAATGCTATATTTTATGCACGTTTTGATGTCTGTTGATTATGTACTCTATTGCCAGTTCAATTTGGCTTCACTTTGCAGTTCCTTGCGTTATGTTGCAGTTGCTTATACACATTTTACGCATGCACCCCTGCAGAGAAAATACTAATAATTTATCGAATGTATGACATCAAAAGGTGCATTTGATGTTATTTTTAAAAAATCCTTACTGTTCGTTTTAGACCTGGGTACAGATATTACATTTAGATAGATTAAAGATGAAACAAAGCATTTCACTATATTGATGTGCTTCGACTAGTGTGTTTAGTGCGCTGCAGCGTTATGCATGGTTCAAGCCCTGTTTATAGCGAATGAACTAAACCGAACAGAACTCGCGGTCTAGTTCAGTTTAGTGCAGTTCAGTTCCCTCGCTTTGTACACTCCTTAATAGACAGCAAGCAGGAGTTTTTTTTTAAACTGCGTTTACAAATACTGGGCGGAAAGCAAGGGATTGATTTCTCAGCTTTTCGGGTAAAGGCGTGTATACACTGCGACAGAAATGGACTGAACTGAAGTGAACTGACTGTCAGTTTGTTCGCTTATACCCTGTTTACACGATCAAGCAAACATCGAGCAAGCATCAAGCAAGCGTCGAGGAAACGTCGAGTAAACATCGAGCTGGCTCGTCCAGCTAACTAGAGCCGGCTCCTCGAGCCAGCTTCATCGTGTAAACGGGGTATTAGTAAAGCCTACACTTTCACCTGCAGACGTAACTGAGCTGCACCGCGATTTCAGCTCAGTTCAGTTCGTTTCTGTCGTTGTAGATGCTTGGCCGGTTACAACAGCGTAGCAAGAAACATGACGTGGACTTCGCTGTTGATCAAGTTCATACTCCACGCACGGACTTCGATATGTCGCGAATGTGTTGCATAAAGTCTTGTCACGGCTTGTGCGGTATCGGACTCGTAACGGTTCGATTTTCTGCGCGGGTCATTCGCAAGCTACCATGAGCAAGTTGCTCACTTACTGTGTGTTCAGGTGTCAGGTCAACTCAGCTTTTTACTCTCAGCAGTCTAGGAAATGTGTAGTAGCTCTCGGGCTGCAGGGTGAGGGTCTAATGTCTGCTTGCTAACGTGAGCAGTGGATGGCCGCATATATATAGTGTGCTGCGATATCATGCCAATCAGCTGCCACTTCCGAGACTGACTCACGTAGGCCTAAGAAGCGCTATAGCGAGTAACGCACATTCACGTTACTTTTCGCTTTACATTTATATCGTTAATGCTGAATGTGTATTGTCTCGGACGACACAGGTACGGGTCCTGGACAGACGGTGGGTCTCAACCTAAAGACGTGGCTCTACGTGGGTGGAGTCGATTGGACCGATGTGCGAGTCTCGCCGTCTGTAGGCATCGATGTCGGCTTCACTGGGTGCATTGCCGAGGTCAGTTACTGTAGCTATCTTGAATCTTCTCTTTGTATAGGTTAATATTATGATTCACATCATTTGTGATTGATTCGCAAATTTGACAGTTACGACATAGGCTGTCTGGCATTGTTTTTTGCCTCCGCCAGGCTAGATATGTTATTTTTTTTGTTTTTACTTTGCGGTCTCGAGAGTCGAGCTCCGTATGGTTTTGGAGACCGCGTACATAACGGTTTTGTCATGCCCTTGTAATGATTTGCCATGTTACGGCGCGTTAGGAATTGTCCGTGTTATTAGGGAAATTGTTTTTGCAGCGCAAGCGATTACGGCTGTGGCTACACATTTCGCCGTAACGTGGTCTGTCTGTCTGTTGTCTGTCGTCTGTCTATTGTTACGTCCTGCTTAAAGCATTCGACGGATGTAGCTACCATTTGGCAGGTAAATAGGTAAGTAAAATGGACCACCAATGGGAAACAACATGTGCCGAGTCCAATGATCACCACCAATAGGAAAGTGTTCACGCCGAGTCCGATGGTCACGTGATCGATGACGTCACGTGACCCCAAAAGGTAAAAATCGTGACCCCAATGTCTTTGGGGCCGCATATCTATGTAACGGTGCAAGATAGATGCATGGTTACAATGGACCACCAATAGGAAACCACATATGCTGAGTCCAATGATCTTGTGACCGATGACGTCACGTGACCCCAAAAGGTCGAACTCGTAACCCCAAAATTTTTGAAGCCCCGTATCTCCGTGTCCGTGCAAGATAGACGAATGGTCATCATTGACCACCAACAGGAAAGTGCCAACGCCGAGTCCGATGGTCACGTGATCGATGTGACCCCAAAATATTTAAGGTTTAGTGTCTTCATGGACGTGAAAAGCAGATAGTTTATAGTTGACCATCAACATAAAAACTTTGTTATTGTAATAAAACAGCAAATATAAATTCAACAGCACATTGACAGTTAGACGATGTGATGGTGAGTGATATCACGTTTTTCTGATTTTTGCTGTTTTCAATGTGTCACTCATTGCATGTCGCCGTTAACAAATGTATAAACTGATGTTTTGTGCATTTATGCAGAGTATTATACACAATCATAAAGGCAAAAACAATATACATATATACAAAACCATAAAACTACTTATAGTTAAAACAGGGCTTCAGTGGTAAAAACTATTTCTTACCTACTTACTTATCTTTAAACTTTTTGACCATTTGCTGTTCGATGTAACTGAGTAACTGAGCCATTATACCACTCCAGACACAAGTGTTTTCTCTGTGCTGTAGTTGAGCATCGGCGGCTTCCCGGTGCATTTGTCGACGTCGGCGGTGTCAAGTAAGAACATAACGGAATGCCAGGACGAGCGCGCGCCGGTCTGTAGTGTGGACACGTGTCGTAATGGTGGCTCGTGTCGTCTGCTCGGCGCCGATGCCTTCCAGTGTCACTGCCCGCTCGGATTCACAGGAACCCACTGCGAACGACGTACGTTGACGCATATCGTGTCTTTGTTTAGAGAACTCGCCAATACGTGTAGTGGAACTTGTTGTCTTTCTTCCGTTTTTACGCGCGAAAGCAGCTACTGCTTTCAGCGCGTCTTAGCCATCGCAATTCTGTCCGTGTGTCTCCCTGTCTGTCCGTCACACGGGTGGATCAGTCAAAAACGGTGCAAGCTAGGATCACCAAATTTTCGCCGTCGGCTGCCTGGAAGACTTTGGTTTCAGGAACCATAAAGATGTTCCATAAATTCGAAGGGGGTCACCCCGAACTAGGGCGCTAAATGAGAGGGGGTGGGAAAATTTTGTGATTTTTAGCCAAGAGTCGCTGCATCTCAATAACAGTGAGAGATAGAGCTTAGGTTACTATCAATCACTAATAGGAACTCGTACACTGGCTTTTGATTGCCACCGAAGTCAATGACCTTGGATGACCTTGAACTCTAAAATAGGGGTTTTTGTGGATTTTTTGGCGATTTCGGGCTGTGAGACACATTTCAAAAGCGAATTGCGCCAAAACTAATTAAGATAGACATGGAAAAGCTGCGAAAGAAATTTTCAGCATTGAACGTAGATTTCAACAGTCCAAGTCTCGATTTTTTAGGTTCAAGGAAACCTGTGCTCGAGGGCATCAAAGAGCGGTAGGGACTTTGTAAAGTCGTTATTTTACCGTTGTTGGCCAGTCTTTCGTGAGAACGGTTGCAGATAGGCACGGACATGCTGCATACCACAACAAGCACTAGTGACGAGCTTTTCAGTTGTATCAACATCGACGACTTTGAAAGATCTTGAACTTCCAAAATAAGGGGTTTTATTGATTTTTGCGATCTTCAGCTGCAGTGAACACTCCAAGAATGAACTGCGACGAATTGGCTGGAGATAGACTGACAGTTTTCGAGCAGGAACTGCTATAGGTTTTCGCGCGTTTAGTGAGCATTTCTGAGAGAGCTTCTACTATTATTATGAAACGCTTTCTACTGAATTTTTAGCACTTTTATTACTTTGATATTAACCGAGCATCGTCTCTAAGTTCATTTTTGTCTGCCAACACGATAACTTATGAATAGCTGCACACTTGCATGAACATGTACCTCAACAGCTTCTCAAATCTCATCGATTATCAAAGTCTCAGGTCAAAGGTCAACCGTCAAGGTCACGTGTTATTTTTGCATTTTTGGTGTGTGTGATATTGCTTCAGTGCGACTGGCTACATGCGGACAGCACTTGACATTGAGCAAGACTTCAGAGTTTTGTCTTATGGTGTGCCGTTCGTTTTGTTTTACGTTTAAATGTGATGGATGGATAGATTGATTGACTGGTTAATGAAAAATGTTAATTTATGTTAATTCAGGCGTGTCAATCACGACGGAGGCGGAGTTTGCGGGCGAGGGGAGTTACATCGAGCTACCAAGGCAGTTGTTGCCGCACACACGTGCCGATGGTGAAGAGATCATTCGAATGACCGTGACCACAGACCACGAGAACGCTCTGCTCTTCTGGCACGGTCAAACCCCGACCATCTCCGGCCGTGGCAAGGACTACATCGCCATCGCCATTCAGAACGGATACCCTGTTTTCAGGTCAGAAAATACATACCCTATACTTTCGTCAAGGTCTAGAGTGTATAATGATGCAACTGTAAGTTAACTAGGCTTATTTCATGAACTACTTAGTTATTCTGTCTCTTGCTATAGTATTTCTAGTGTTATATGTGCCCATAATCTCATTTTAGTCAAGTGCGTCTCGCATTAGTTTATCTTACGTGCATTTAGGCAGAACGCGCCGTCGATCACGGCCATGAAATAAGTACGTTTCAGCTCAGTTAACAGTCGCTATATACACACGATGCACTCGCAATATACACTGTAGATCATGTTGAATCTTATGCATAATACACTTTAGACCGTTTTGAAACGTGCTTATTTGACGACGGTGTGTTCTGCGTGGGACATGTAAAACGTCGTGCGTGTTATAAAGAGACTCAGGATACGTTTCAGTCGTCCTGCTTGACTGGAAAGAAATTATGGAATGTTACAATTTTATAGCACTGTAGAGACTGAGGTGAGAGATAGGCCGCCCTAGGAGGACGAAGTAAGTAAGTAAATAAATAATCTTTTACGTCTTGATGTGTCTGTGACTGTGTGTTTACAAGCGTCATGTGACGTCACGTATACGTATGTTGCAGGTATAACTTGGGCAGTGGTGCAGCTAACATCACTGGGTATGAAAGGATCGACGACTCACGGCGCCATGTGCTTGTCGCCCGACGGTGAGATGAAAACGATTTATTTGATTTTTAGCCTAGCGTGCTTATAGTACGACGTGTCGTCCGTCCGTCTGTCTGTCTGTCTGTTTGTCGTCGATAACGTTTTGTATTGTGGCTAAACGGTACATCTTAGGGGTTGGCGATGGCAACGTTGGATAAGGTAAATGTGCCCGTGTGTGTAAATGTCCCCGATTTGACTCTCGCCCGATACACTACCAGGTAACGACTCTGGGCAAGTTGTTCACCAAGCATTACCAAGAGCAGTAATGCTTTCTGACTGGAAAGGTAACCGCGGGCCTGGTGGAAAGTACTGGCAGCCTACCACCGAGTTTATGACTATGTCACCTGTGGGCTGACTGCCTAGAGACCGAGATCAGCTTCGGCCCCTACGGGATATCTTTATCTCTTTGCCTTTTATCTGTGTCGCTGAACAGTGTGGAAATCAGCCGTTTGACATGTTTCAGGGTTGGTCGTCGCGGCAGTCTGGAAGTTGATGAAATCAGCACCAGTGACGGCGAATCAGGAGGACATTTGACTGGACTGAATACCAGTGGAAACCTGTACATCGGTATATATATATGTGTGGCATTTAATCGAAAATAATTCACTGATAAATAATAATAAATGATAATAAGTTTATCTATAGCATCAGCGACGCGGTATCAGGCGGTCTACTCACTGAACATAACATCAGCGAAAACTGGTAGAGTTTTTAAATTAGCGATTGTGAAAGTAACAATCAATAATAATAACAACAAGGTCATCAAGCCTTGCTCAAGGCAATGTACTGTCTGCGGTTAGCCGCGGTCGTTTCTTCGGGCAGTAATAAAGGGTCAACTTCTTGCAGCGGTACTTTTTAACCCACGAAGCTGCTGCTGTGAGACCACGGATACACGGCTACAGTAAAGCATCGCGCGGTGTGCCTGCTGTTTACGTCCTAGTTTTTGCTCATTGCACGCTTACCCACGGAGGGACGGCGAGGCTGAGTTGACCGGGGTTATGCCACGTGTTGACAAAATAATTAATGCGGTGTCTGCGTGTTTTCCAGGCGGAGTTCCTGAGGCTCGACTGATGACGGCGGGAAAGTTCCAGCACGGCTTCGTCGGCTGTATATCTGACCTTTACATTCAGGCCCTGGGACCGCTGGACTTCAGCGAGCACGCCGTCAGTGGCGTCAACGTTCAGCCCTGCTACTTGTGATATTAATAGCCACATTACGTTACACACACGTCGTGTCTATTAATAGCTTTGATGACCTGGTGCTATTTTTAGCCATCACTGCCACTGCTTGATGCATACATATTACAATGTGATTGTTAGGCCTACTATAAGTATTAATGATTGTGTGCGTATTATTCGTTTATATGATATTTCACCCCTCAGTAGAACAGTGTTATATTTGGTGATGCACGGAATGCAGTTTTTACCGTTTCGAAAGACTATAATATCGATTTGAGTGGGCACGTATACACTAATATCTAAAAAACTTTCAGAAACCTTTAAAGACGTTTTAAATATCTCAAGAAAAACAATTTGCAAAAACTTGCATTTTTCATTCCTGTTTGTAAATTTAGTCACCTTCTCATGCAAGAATTATCCATTTTCTATATTAAACCCATTAAACCCAAAACTTATTCGTCCGGTATCGTCTGTAAGCCACGCTTATTTTTGGTATGCACGTGTATATAAACCTTTGTGTTAAGTTTAAGTCGTTAATTGATCGTAGTCTTCGTGGCATACTTTGACCGCTTAATATTGTGAGTCCAGTTAGTTGATATGTATCTAGGTCTACCGCGCGTCTTTGATATCACGTGCTATGTAACTGCCGTAGCTGACCAATGTGAGATTGCGAAAGTAGGTCACAGTAGAGTGTATTAGTGAACGAACGGTGTATAGATGACGTGTATTAATTATAGTATTAACAAAAATTATAGAGCGAGCGAGCAAAGCTTGCTTGCTCTATCTCGCTCGCTCTATAATTTTTGGTATTAATGTGTTATTTTAATGAAACTAGTCTAGAAATGCTGTTGTCGTCTCTATAAATGCATTATATTGCATCAGTTTCATTTGTTGTCGGCAATCGTGTAGGCCTACAGTAGCATAAACTGCATAAAACAGGATAAAAACTAGAAATTTGGGGCAAAGCTCAATGTGAGTCCGCCCGGCG
>Ga0056128_1000962_pt1 | contig 29904 bp, 13 predicted proteins | sample WorMetLIZISLAND2_FD_71113 | JGI IMG/M metagenome (GOLD analysis project Ga0056128, IMG submission 71113) | Marine gutless worms symbiont microbial communities from Max Planck institute for Marine Microbiology, Germany - Olavius geniculatus... ... | reverse complement strand
TAGAGCTCCAGGATTGGGAACCAACGCCTGTGCCAATGACTCGTTTGACAGCGTCCACTGCGTATTCTGCCGAGTTATTTTAACGTGTAATTAAACATAATGTAGGTCAAAATTCAAACCTGCAAACCCGGGTTTGCAAGCTCTCCAAACCCGGGTTTTCGGGTTTGAAAAAACTCTGGGTTACCTGGGTTTTCAGGTTCGGGTTAACCCAGGTTGCAAACCCTACTGGCCTATCTCAGTTAGTTAGAATACTAAACCAACAGCAACTACAAGAAGTCGGACGGACAGACTCACATCGGTGGCGCACCAGTCTTGCACCATGGTGAGAATGCCCGAGAGCTTGATCTGCAGGTTGAAAGCACCTTCCCATTCCGGCTCATACTCGACATGCTGACTGGTCTGCCGAGTTACGCCATCCATGCCCTGCATTGTCAGCAGAATTAGTACTAATTACTTAAAGCAAGACTCTAAAAATAATGGTTAAACTATCTGTAACCTGATTTTTAACAAAATGAATACGACACTGTGTACAACTTTGTATTGTCTAACACCCTGTGGTATAAGATTTTATCTGCGCGTTTGGCACGTTTTTATCAGCTTTATCCACTTGGACATTATCGCTTGTTACGAGCACTTCATGCACGACATTACTCAACTCTGAGGATTTGTACATTATTGGAAAAGAAGAACAAAAAGAGGTAGTAACTATTACAATACCTGTGGTGAGACGAAAAATCCGGAAAAAAATAAAAGAAAAGTCGTTTTGAATGGTGACACATATTTCGAACATCCTCTCTGACGTCTTGCCACATCTGCATGCAGTTATTACAAGCTCAAAAACATTGTGACGATGACACTATCATAACCTTAGTGGCGAAGCAAGAGCACCTTGCCACCTAAAAATTAACATAACACAGTGGAAACATACAGACTGTATAAAATGAGTTGCTGAACTGATGGCTGACCTGCATGTACTGTAGCAGTTGCAGCAGGGAGCTGAAGCCGTTGAGAAAACCGAGTCGTAGCTCTGCAGTCCATTCGTCACCCGATTGAGGCCTGTTGGTCAATGCGTACCTACACAGTGGACGAACAAATCACACTTCATGCCACAACACCAATGCCATTGCTTTGACTGTTGAAGGCCAAGTCACATGAAAAAACGACACGGGCTAAATATGTGTAGAATGTAACACTTATTAATAATACGCTGATCAACTGAAATGAAAACATCGCCTTTGAGTAATTTTATCGCAAATATGTTGTGCCAACCGAATGCACCCGAACGTGCCACAAAAACTGATGACATCACTCACAGGCCACTTGGTTGGCAAATTGACATTCGCATTTAAAAATACTAAATCTGTTAATTTTCCTCAGAATAATGTTAGATTTATAGTACAAGTAATGACGCATAGCTAACATCAGAAATTATGTCATTGTTTATTTGTTCACTACTAGTGGTGTGCGGTTAGCAAAATTAACAATGTGCTGGAATATTATGGTTTTTAGTGGGTTAACTATTGATGCAAAAATTTGGTCTTTTTGAGACTGCTTGGCTGTAAATTAAGCTGCATTTGACCTCAAGGCAATAAAGCTAGTTAGCAACCCTCCTGCAGATGACGTCACAGTTCCGAATATGGCCAAAGCCGCGGAAAGGGAAAAGTGAGTACTTTAAACCTGATTTTTAGGATATTGTGATGTACTAGCAATCAGAAGATTAATGAATATTGACAAATTAGCATTTGATTAAGCCAATTAGTGCTTTATAACAGTTACATAAAATGATGCGACTTGGACTTTAAACGAGCCTACTGCTGCTGGTGTTGTCACCATTTTCACGTTGTGTTTGACCAAACTACTCTCTATACTTAATTCAGTTATATCAAGTTGAAAAACATCACAAAGAAGAAAAACTGGGTTTGCTAGTACAAGACATGTGGGCGACCATTGCCAAGATGCTCAACTGATAATTTTTCCTCCATTCCCAGAATCTACACCCACTTGGTTTTGTTTAATCAGCCCATTTTTCCTGGAATTCCTTTAGGTTAGGACAGCTGTTAACAGCAAACTCTTAAGAATCATTACCAGCCAGATGCCTGCTCTTGCGGTCACCCTACTAACAACTGCAAAGCAACGAAAAATAACCGTATCCCCAACTAGTGCCACCATGCGGGCTAGATTAATCAAAAACACCATGAGGGCTGATTTGCCCTATGCTTTGAAGGAGTATGCATATCTACTATAATACTACATACCAATTGAATTTATTACTTTAGTAAAAGTCCCAGACATTACGTATCGAAGCATAGACGCCACCACACCTCAAATCATGTATCATGTACTGAGCCCGTGAAAATGTGGAATTTCGTTCGTGTCTGTCAAACGTCAGTCTCAGATCAGCTGCACAGTCACACAAATGCACACACACAATGGTTTACACACCTCTTATAATCAATAACATTATCAGTTTCAATACGAAGTAATTTGTACGGATTATTAAATTTCCAAAATTAGAAATGTACTTGCAAGCTTCTTACAGATCCAGTTAACTTGAACAGCTGATATGAATATAACAGGCATGAAAACTAGCATTCAACATGTTTTATTAAAAATAATTCCAGACTTAAATCTGATAAAAATTACCCATGCAAAAACAACACCAAAAATTTTGCCGACGAGCTTTGACCAACAAGAAAATGATGTACAATGTCAATAGAAAAAAAGTTAAATTTAGAAAAAAACAGCAAACAGATGCACTGAATTTTACTGACTGTTTAATCGACGTGTGCAGTGTGTCAGAAATGAGTCGAGAATGACCGAGAGCAAGCCATGTTCGGCAATCAGCAGACGAGACTACAGCACACAGAGACAAAGATACATTTACACTCGAGCACACTCGACACAACACTTCACAGCAGTAACAGAAATAACAACGCGGAGAACTACTTGCCTGCAAATAAACCGCAATATCAACCAGATGGCAATAAAATATGTACCGCCTGCAATGCACGAGAAAAAAATGACTATTTTTAGCAGTATGGGTATACTTGTACAAGCTACAAAGCCTCGACAAACAGGAGCAGCACTAGCTTTTCCAAGCTAGAGGAATCCAGGTTAAATGGTTGTCGATTTACTGCCGCTACCCTCCACTCCCTTCATATATCCAAAAATCTCGGATTTGCGCGAATTTCGTGGGTCATCCACTCGTCCTGTTGAAGACTAGAAAGGGGGAGAGGTCCGGACCCCCCACCCGCTGCCATCCCTGTCGACAAATAGCTCTTTACAAAGCAAGAGCTGTTTTAGAACTGCAAAAAGCTGAACAGAAACAACACAAGCGGATTTCACTAAGATATCACATCATGCAGCAGGATTTTATTTTGCTGTCACTAAAGATTGATTGGAAGGATACAAAGAGCGTTTTTGTGAAAGCAGCTACAGTAGTGAATGGCAACGAGTGGCATTAAATAGTACCAAATATCTTAACCCTGACCGAAAACGATCAAAGTTTTAGGTAGTTTTCGGTAAGTTTTCGACATTCAGTATTACTGGATGGCAACATACCAGTGACTGAACAGTGTAGAGCTGGACTGAGCACTTAGTGACAGACGCTGACCGATAGTGGTCGTCGCGAACAAAGTCGCTCGTTAAAGACCCATAATGCTACACACGGTCAGACACACACACAGGGGGGGTCACAACACGTACCAGTGTCGGCACGGTGAACAACTGCACAGATTCGGAGACAGCACAGACACTGTGGTCGTGATCGTCGCGAATAAACAACTCCATCAACTGCCGGTACATCTGCAGCCATGGCACACACACACGTTATTGTATGTTTAAACTGCAGCGAATTGTGACTTATTTTTCTTAACTGCGCCAAATATAACCACTCTTATTCACTCACTCACTCACACATTCAGTATGCTTCGGCTTGTCAGCTTCTATGCACAAACATGTACTATTAGCACAACATCCCACCAGCAGACATGCAGCCGCCACACACACAAACCAGTGAATTTCACACGATGACAAATGATCATGAATGTGTAGGAGGGTTTAACGTCCCGCCCGACACAGCATAGGTCATTTCAGAGATGGCTTTTATAGGCAAAATTGAACATACACATAATAACGGAACAAAAAGTTTAACCTTTACAGAAAGTTTAACCTTTATGAAACACAAAACACACAAAAAAACGGAAACCTAAAATTGTAAGAACTGTCGATTACAATTGTGCATATGTATCGAAAATGGCAGTTCTAATAATCTTCCCTGTCTTCCTCCAAACAGTCATCAATCTCATAATGCTGTCTATTGGAGGATAGGGGGCGATGACTGCACCAACAAAGCATTATCAATGTGAATTAACTTCTCGGCATATAATTCATTTTAAAGACTGACCACACCGATGCCTACACTATCGATTATATAAGATGTTTTTGTTAGCAGTGAGCACCGATGATAGTGACATTGGGGCACTGCAAAATCTGACAGACACTCCGGTACCAGTGGTCGAGCGATGTCTTGCATATTACTAACGCTACAGGTTCACGTTCTCATCTTAGTGCAATCGCAACATCTCCAGCAAAATACTGAAAACTCCTGCATCGCATTCTTCCTCATGCAAACAGTTAACAGGAAATGACAGCAATGGATAATGCTGCTCAATATCTCTCACTTCTCAGAAAGTATAACATGGCAAATGAGACAAAGGCATTCACTAAGTCTACTGTAAACAACCTCGGGCAAAATGTCAACATGCTAAGAGCTAAAACTAACCGAGATTCCAGCTCTCAAGTTGAGAAATAAACAGTCATTCACTCATTTTCTTTATAATGACATCTAACAAAATATGCAGATGAAATTACAGTAGGCCTAGCCTATGGAATAAGCAATATATAAACCAGCATGACATAACGTTTCCCCTATAGATAAATACTATGGCACAAGATGTTAGCAAAGCCATTAAATGTGGGGTTGACCAGGGCAGTGGTATGTCTGCTAACTGTACTATGGTTTCAACTGTCCACTAGCATGTGCAATAGATGACCGATGACCACATATTAGGCCTGTAAAACTAATCCAAAAGTATCAGCTGCTATTTCTGATGTGCTAAGGTAATAAGTTCAGAAAGCACTACAACAGAAACCTAAACTCTAAACGAAATTTTAGACAGAATACAAACATACCTTGGTAAACAAAATGGCAAATTTCTTCTTGTAGTCAGCATCCATCAGAATTCTACACAGAAAGACAGTTCATTCAAATGTCCATGCCAAAAGCAGATCAATAACAAGAAAATAAGCCCAGGTCGAAATTAAATCAATGCACAGACAAATAACACTTGTTTTAAATTAAAATCGAAATAAAACTGAGAGCCTCGACTCACCCGGCCATAAATAGCTGATGACTCAAAACTCGAGCAGCTACAAACGCAGTTGACAAAAAGTGCACATAATAAACCACTTACATTAAACAAACATCAAATAAAGACAATACATCAAAAATATACAAAACGGCTTATGCAAGTGAAAATGCCCAAATAGCTAGGTATATAAGTTTATCTTTTTAAAAGTTATTACAACTTGCATATCCTTCAGTGCTTAAGGCTGCTGGCTGGGCGATAATAATAATAACAGATGTCCTGAAAGTTTGATACAATAATTCCCGAAAGGTTATTTTTCGAGACGAGTTTAACACATAACAATTAAAGGCAAATGACCAAGATAAACAAATAACAAATGTCTAGAAAAGTGAACTGTTAAGAAAAAAACTCTGCAGTGAATAATAAACTAACCTAGATAAAAACTAAAAATGCTGGTATGTAACTAAGTGCAACTCTTTAAAAACAATTTATCATTTGATTCTATAAACGTAAGTCTTCAGTACTAGTAGTTTTAACTTTTGTCTGGCACACCAATTTTCCACAGCTACCACAGTCCAGGTTAGGCAAGTCCCCATTTCAAGTAATCTGTATGAATTCTTGGCATAAAATTTCTTTATATTACAAATGTCCTACATTTCATGCACAAAGCATGAATAGGAAATAATGAATATTTTTGCCAATATAAAACAAAAAAACAACAGAAACACAAGTGTATGGTTCTATGTAATAATCATCGTTATAAAAACTATTGCAAGCATTACAGAGATAAGACATTCGTAGAGAAATGTGTTACCTTTCCAGAGCAGTGTGTCGGATAGCATGACATTTTCCACAAGTGAGTGTCCAACGTTGCCATTGCCTGCTTCAGTGGATGGTGTTGGCTGCAACGACTGCTGCGTAAACAACTGGCGCAGTCCATCTGTTTTAACAAATTATCAACAACACTAATAAGGCAAAAAAGTAAGTGAAAAATAATATAATATTAAACACTGGCAAGTCTGGCATTCGCTGTAACTAGCACCGACTTGTTTACTTGTTGAGGTGTTAACTCTACAATAAGTGCACTGCTCCCGAGTTAATAACAGTAAAGGTCACAGTGTATGCATCAAAAATGACCTATTATAACGCACATTCACTGTAGGCTGTGCAAGCGACTGTCACAGAACAGTAACCATGACATAATTATTATCAAAACAAATGAATTCAAACAAACATTTGCATTAGGGAATGCAACCCGGGTACCCGAAAAACTTGGGTAAACCCGGCCATTTTCAAACCAGTAAACCTGGGTTTGAGAGCGGGCAAAAACCCAAGTTTACGGGTTTAACTTTGGGTGTCAATCAGTAAGCAAATGCAGTATAAAATTGCTAATAATATACTTTTTTGAAAGATATACTTTTCCGAGCCGACCGTTAAGCTGTAAACTTGGTTTGGCTTTTTGGTACAAGTTGTCATCTGTATCTGTCTGTCAACTGTCTGTCTGTAACAGATGTATTGTGGCTAACTGGTACATAAGTCTTAGGGGGAAAGTTTTTACACGAATAATTACCACTGTCAAAAGTAGCCTAGGCATGCAAAATTTGGGCGATGCAGTGCAAGGAAAACATTTTCAAATTCGGGGTTGAATGAGGGGGTAGGAAAAAGTGTGCATTTTTAACGTTGAACTGACCGTATTCATATAGGCCTAGGATATTCGATGAAAAGTTTTAACAAGGCTCATAGTTTAACAGAGACTAAAACTCTACTATGACCGTATGACTGGCAGTGGCAAAATGCTTATAAAGCTTGTACTGTTCTAACTCATCTCCATATATCTAACTGCTTAGGCCCTACAAGTTACAATCCACGGCTCATGACTCGCGAATCTGCCTCTGACATGTTGACCACTAACTGTAGGCCTACACTACGGTAACTCCGGCCGCCCGCCGGTACCCAGCTCCAAACCCAGGTACCCGGCTGTCAAACCCATAAACCGGGCTTTAAAAAATATCCCCCGGGTTTGCATTCCCTAATTTGCATCATTGTTGTTGTGGTCATAATGAGCCCGTCAGGCACTGCCCATACTGGAGGGAGGAAAGATGACCTGACGTGATGAGAAATTATACCAGGTTCTCACTGTCGTGGAACATATCTGATACATCAATGGAGTCATTGTAACTTCAGCAACTGACAAATGATGACTTCTTAAAAACAGCAAAAGCAATGGCATTGACACAAAATGTGATACAATATCTACTGTTACTTATTTTTGACTCAATGCACAAAAAAATTAAGCTGATATACAAAAGTTTCTGCACCATAAACTGATTTCTGTCAATATGTGAAGCAATTGCATCCTGTTCTGAACCAGTACAACGTTGGTTCTCACCGGAATAGCCAATGATTTCCTGCAGCCACTTAAGTATTCTCAATGCAAATGTCTGATGCGCCACGACTCGTGTGTTCATCACAAGGACTTTCAGTGGCTTGCTGCCCTGGCCTCGAGACGTCTGTTTCTATTTACAAACAGAACCGAAGGGCATGTAGCATGTGAAAAACAAGGAAAGCCCAACTAACGCAAAGGGGAACGCGCAACAGCGGGGCATGTTTGAAAGCCCAGTAAAACAAAATCAGTTACCAGAGGGCGCCAGACAAACGGCGGCCAATTATCTATAGTGTTTTACTTGTACTCACCAGAGGGGGTGACCTGTCTCGCTCTGCCAACGTCGTATCGGCTGAAAATCACAAATTTTCCCTAACCCATCCCATTTAGTACCTTCGTTCGAGGTGACCCCCTTCGAATTTATGGAAAAGCTTTATGGTTCCTGAAACTATAGAGTCTTCCAGGCAGCTAACAGTGAAGATTTGGTGATTCTAGCTTGCACCATTTTTGACTGATCCACCCGTGTGATGGACAGACAGACAGACAGACAGACAGACAGACAGAATTGCGATGGCTAAGACGCGCTACAGCAGTAGCTGCTGTTGCGCGTAATCACACTCCAAGCTAATCTCACATGTAGGTTTCTACAATCTACAGTGATAAAAGCCACCTAATCTGGAAGAACTAGAAGATTATAAGAAATTGATAGCATCATCAGCAACAGCAGCTGGAGCAACAGTAATTCTGCAGGCTAACTGGTGCAAATTACAAAAAGACCAGCTATCGCTAGGAAAAAGCCGACGGTAAAAGCTACGTCCGAAGCCAAGCATCCGAATTCCAGTCATGGAGAGAAAGCAATTTGTCAAAGGCGAGACAGTTCCATGCATGCTATGTTAACAAAACGCTGTCTCAAAAGCTGTAACAAATGCTAGTATAACAGACATTGCACATGGTCATTTCGCGAAGCGATATAAACAGTTACTGTTCCATGCACGTGGTCATCTCGCCAGGCCCTATCTCGCACCATTTAGCCACAATAGCACATAATGGCCTTCAAGGTCATCCAAGATCTATGATTTCCATCTAATCTGACACGGCGTATATGACTTCCTATTAGTAATTAACAGTAATCTAGGCTGTATATCTCACTGTTTCCGAGATATGGCCAGTTTTCCGCTGAAAAACGCATGTAACAGCCTTCAAGGTCATCCAAGGTCAATGATTAAATGTCTGCTAAATGTCTGCTGAAAAGACCGGCAGCCAGAAGACAACAGAACGCAAAGTTCAACAAGTATATCATGCTGAAAACGACAATTAAAAAAGTTTACCTTGTTAGCATAGTTCCTAACAGGCTCACAAACAATATAATAAAAAAGTATGAGTAGAAATCATTATGATAAGTACTGGTAGCATATTCTAGAGTATTTTCCAAAATATAACTCAAATAATATCTGACAACGAAAAAATAACAGTACAGCTATACAACTCGGGATTCAAGGTCACGGTGCAGATAATTACTTCAATGATTTTTCGAGCCTCATCGCACTCTGACTTCGAGCCATCTTTCACCACGGACCGACCCTGAATATCAATACACAACAATTTGCTGGTAAGTGAAATAAATGGTGCAAATACGAAACATACAGTATTCTCAAAAAACAGAACCTCAGTCTCATTTTTGATAACTTCCGGTATTGATAAACCGTCACTACATCTTCACTTGATTACAGTGACTCGCCATGAACTGCGATTAAAACATGAAATGATGCGATTAAAACATGAAATGAGATGGTAAGCGGTATCACATTTTTATGACTTTTGCTATTTTTGACATGTCAGCCATTGCACGTTGCCACTAACAAGTGTATAAACTGATGTTTTGTACATTTATCCAAACATGTCTGACACTGCCCACTTCTATCCATTGAAAGAGCTAAACAACTATTTGCTATAAATAAAATCTGCTGATGAAAATGCTGTCAACGGGCTGAGCACTACAGAAACAACAACTAATGCTCTACAGCAAATGTTAAGTGTGACAGATCACTGCCAAACCTCAGATCATTCACAGAAGCAGTGTCATGCACTCAAAACTATTCCCAGCAACCCAATTATTGAACAAGAAACAAAAAAATACACCGTTTTATATAACCTCTCGGTCGACAGTCGTGGCAAAATCGGCAGCAGTGCGGTGCGAGCAACTGACAGCTTTCATCAGCGTATTTATCACCTTACACAGCAGCACAATAACATCAATGATCTCATAGACGATAACAGACTGGTAAGAATATCTCACCATTTATGCCGTGGCTACACGAACCAATTTCCTCATCCAAGGTGTTATCTGACATCGCCGAGCCTTCGAAGGTTTAAGAACGTCGTCCGAGAAAATCGGACGGAATGTGCATGCTCATTCTTTCCGATTTCCTCGGATGAGGTTTTCTGCCAAGCAGCCAAAAGATGTCAATCAGAACCTCGGATGACAAAATCGGACACATCGCCCGTGTCATCCAATGTGTCCAATTTCCTCGTCCAAGAAGCTCGGAAGACACGTTGGATGAGAAAATCAGTGCATGTAGCCATGGCATTATGGGCCTCTGATTCATTTGCAACATATGGTGCTTAGAAATGTGTTTAGTCTGATCGATTTAACAGTTTTCAGCACCACCACAGATAGTTTTATTGCAAAACTACGTTATGTCATGCCGATGCAAGAGTCTCGAATATAGCCTACACGTACATTCACTTCATGTAGGAACATTCCAAATGGAATGGCAGCACTACGACTACTACTTTTAGTTTACCTTTAACTGAGCTACTTTTCCTCAAGTTGCTAACTTTATCTTAGGCCAGATACCAAAGAGACAACCTACAGTCCGATCCAATAGCAGTGAATGAAAAATATGCTGAAATACATAAAAACCAAAAAACCATGCTGAACACAAAACTCAATTTAACTCATCTAGCATGCAAAACAAAGCCAAGGTAAAAAAATGCTGCAACAGGAATGACAATTTCTACATGAGAAAATCACTACAAGAAAGAAAGAGATGGCAAAATGCTAACCTGCTCGTATGTATGCGTTTCATCGTTAAACAGCATAGTCACGTAACGTGAACTATCAGCAGCAGTAGCGGCTGAACTTGAACTGTCAAGGTCCACAGGCAGGTTCTCAGATGCTGTCCGCTTAAGCATAGTGAAGGCATAGCTGACAGTGAGGTGAAACATCGTGGATGCTCGCTGTCGAATGTCATGTGGTAGATTGTCCAACGCACTCGTCTGCATCGTACCCCAATAAACACTGCAGACTTCGTAGCAGTCTTTTAGGCATCTTTAATTTCTGTGTTTGCATTTGAACATTTTTGACATTTTTCTCTCAGTACGAGCTTTTTTATTGCATTGTATTGTGTATGTGGCATGTTCAATAAATGAAACAAATGAATCGATGAATGGCACATAACTGACAAATTTTGTCAGTGCATATTGCGTGCAGTGCATTGATAGTTCAGTGAACATCATCAGCAAATGAATTTCAGCTATAAGAAAATACAACTTCACTATCACACAAAGACCATCCTAAAGTGGTTATACACGAATCCAGCATTTGTAAACATATCGACCACGTGACCTGATGACAACAAATCAGGGCAGAGAATATGCCAACAAAACAGTAAAAACTGGATGCGTGACTGCATGTATACAATAAGCACAGAAAACAGGTGAGCTAAGCGAAAAACAAATATCATTAATTAATCAACACATAACAACAAAACAAGCAATACTGAAAGAATATGTAGACATGTCTACTATTCAAAATTCATTAGATGTGCAATGCTTATACTAAAAACAACACAGGATGTATTTCACTAAGTTCATCTAACCTTCATTTCACTCTGCTGTTGTTGCAGACCAGACTCGTGAATATCACAGAAAGCTCCTGATCTCCACGCTTCCTTGTCTCCGCAGTCACAGTACCCACCACCCCCAGATGTACTCATCTACATGACAGCACAATTAATCAGCAAACTGAGAGGTAGGTAAAGGTTCTATACCCCACTGGGGCATAGGCAGGGTGCTCATCTCCCTTTCTATGGCTGTTGAGCCTATAGGTGGATAGACCACTGAGTCCGTGACGCATGGCCAGTGCAATGCCAGACCTACGATTACCTTCCCAGCTGCAAAGCATCACTGCTTTTTGGCTGGTACCAAATTATATTGCTTGGTAAACAGAAGCACACGAGTGTGAACAACTTGCCCAGGGTTGTTACCTGGCAGTGCCCTGACTCGGAGTCGAACCAGCGACCTCGAGGTCACCAGACTGACCGCTACCACCACACCAAGCCAGAGCGTGGCTGTTGCATTAGCTATAGCCCGACGCACCACACATTATTAGGGATGTGACAAAGTTCGTATTCGCAGTTGACAACATGCGAATATTCGACAACTTTACAGCTATTCGATATTCGACGAATAGTTAAGAGTGTTTCTGGCGAATACCAATATTTCATTTCATTCAACTTGATTGAACTTTATTGAATTTTACATAGGAAATCTGACAATAAAGAGAACACAGCACTCTAGATGTTTCATTTTCTTAACTGAACTGGACTGACTGAACTTTGCCTTAGATACCGGTGCTGATTTTCACTGACTGAACACTGAACAACTATATTTGGATGTTTCGCTTTATTCAAATATTGGTATAGAGAAGTTTTCTTGAGGCTGAATAAGTATTCGCATTTGCATTCAGTATTCGACGAATAGTAAAGTTAATATTCGCATTAAACGAATACGAATATTTTTTTGCTTCGTCACATCCCTACACATTATATATTATGACATAAATGTACAGCACACTGTATACAACCCAGCCAAATTAACCTGTCCAGCACCAAAGTTGTACTGATAAACAACATTGCAGTAACCACTGACCAGCAAATATATAGGCCACATAAAATAAATAAACACAGGATAAGGCAATATCAAAAGAAAATCAACATTATTTTACCAAAGTTGGATGCCATTACAGTGATATTAAAAATCAGCAAGAAGTAGCCAACATCTCAGAATATCCAATTCCGTGATTCAGGTGACAAGACCGACTGGTATTCATAAACGCAATGCACAGACTAAGGCCGTGATTACCCTGTATTTGTGCTGTCGATGAATGCTGCGTTGAAAACATTCCACACATAATACACATGTTGGGTCTGCACCACAATCCCTGCACAATTCAACAAAGTTTTAATTAATTTCAACTGAATTTCTACAAAGCAAGGGATTTCAATGCTTCAACATGGTTGGGTGACATGAAATACTGAGGTGTGAAAAGTCCTGCCTCAAAAATTCCAAATATAACCTATAGTAACTCTAGAAAAAAACTAGGTAGTTAAACACCATGACTGTATCGGCTATGGCCAAAAGCCAGTGTCCAACTTCCATTCGGGGAGAGAAAGCAATTACCCTGAACAAATAAACAAACAGACACGAACTAAAACAAAAAATGCACCATGTGGGACAGGAGTCAACTATGCCACATCGCTTTTGCAATGTTGCATACCAGTAAAGTTCAAAGCCATGTGACACAAAAGACTCTGAAGATGGACAAAATAATTTAATTTCAAACTCTAAAGGTCTCACATAATATGACCATGACTTTGGATCAGCCGATCAGGTCATATGGTATATCGTCATGTAGCATTCATCGACGATTACCAACATATCAAGTTTCATTCAAATCAGATGTTCTGTGGATGGACATACAGTACAAACTTAATTAGGTCATCTCTGTCAAGGACTGAATGCAGTAATACAGTAAAAGCTATCGTGTACTGTTCTACAAAATGCAGCTATCAATCATTCAGTAATGTGATGACAAACAATGTACAATTCTAAAATAGCTGATGTTGTTACATAATTTGAGTTGATCAATGAAAAAGCACATACCGACAAGAATATGTCGGCTCACCAAGCCGAAACACTTTTCCACACAAGGCTGGCGGATTGTCATATTGCTTCAACTGTTTAAATATAACGTCTGGATCACCATCACAGATAAATGACTCTAGTGGCCGGAACAGAAACCTCTTTGCCTTCCGTTCCTCGTTAGCTTCGTCGACATCCAACTGTCCACTGTACACTCTTGGAACATAGCAGGACCAGTGATGGTACAGCGACTGTTCAAGATGTCCCTGAGTGTAGCTTTCAATGAGTTTCTACCAGATCATTCAAACATAAAAAAATCACCAAAATGCAATAACGACATATCAATCATCTTTATTCAAAATCTATTTCAGTGTGCAGCAGCAACCGATAATCATAGTTAACAATAGCTGCAAGTCATAGCACTACAAGAACAGAAATATACAGGCAGTACACTTTGGCCTACTCCACACTCCATAGACATGACATTGCAGATTAGACAGAGAAGACCCAGTTAAAAACGACTACCGAAAGACAGCACATTTCTCTATGCAACGTTACTGCTTCTGTAGTAAATTAACTGTGTTTTTTTCTTCATATGGGCCGAGCTGCCTGAAATAACTTGACTGGCTGACTGACTGACAGCAGACTGAACTGCTGCGCACATAATATGAATAACGCAAATTGCCCGATCGTAAATTGACCGGCAGCGCATGTTGAACAACGAATTTCACGACACATTAAGATCACGCAGTACTTGATGCAAGTGTTCCGCGTTAAATTCTTCGACGATTCTGTCTATTCCGCGAGAAAAACGCATTTTCGTTTCATCTCCGTGATCCTCCATGATTGTTGACATCCAGACATCCCGAAATAGTCAAGTAAGTAAAAAAAAATATTAGTCAGCAGGCGATTGTGACGAGTCGCGAGTCACGCCAGGTTCTTTCTTGAACGTTGGTCACGAGACACGAGATAATCCTGTTGTAAACTGCAAGCTCATACTAGTATACTTCTCAAATAGGGGCACTTGATTGACTATGAAAACAATTTACGCGTAGCTTAACCATGCCGATGTAGGACTAAGCCACCTGTTCGTTAGATCTGTTTATGCTTAGTCATATGACGCATTCATTGCACTGTAGCCTGCACCCAAAGTGTATGTCTACACCCACATTGAGTGCGCATAACTGCGCAAGTGATAAGACAGCGCCCATGAAGTTGAACCAACGAAACAGAGCTGCGTTCTATTATGTGCAACCGACCAACACGAAAAAACAGGTAAACCAATTAACCAAATAGTTTCTTGTGCAATTTGACATGGGCAGCGCACCTGCTGGACGTCTATGGCTACAAATTGAAACAGTTTGATAAGCAGCATGTAGGCTATGTGCCTATCTGCAACCGTTTTCACGCTAAACTATCGAACTATCGAATAACGGTAAAATAACTACTTTTTACGGGGGTACCCATCTTTGACGCCCGTGTTCGCGGGCCTCCTTAAATCCAGAAAGTCGAGACTTAGACCGTTGAAATCTGCGTTTAATCCTAAAAAATTCATCATAAACATATATCCAGGTTGTCCTGGTCTAGAGCCTATTTCTAGTGATTTCGGCGCAATTCACTCTTGAGTTGTGCGTCGCTGCCTCAAATCGCAAGAAAATCACTGAAGATCCCTATTTTGGGGGTTCAAGATCGTTCAAAGTTATCGATGTTCATAAGCTCGTCACCAGCCTATCTGCAACCGTTTTACGCCTGACAAGCCAATAGCGGTAAAAATAACGTATTTCTAAAAAGGGTAGCCTTCTTTGACACCTACGTTCGAGGGGAATTAAGTCCCTAACCCAGCGTCATAGAATTTTGTCACAGAAAACTACACTAGGGTGTTTCATAAAAAGGGACCCCTCTTTCTTTTTTTCATAATTCACTCAAATGATGATCTATTTACACGAAATTTTTATCAGTTGTAGCTGAAGAAATACTAATAAAAATATGGTAGCAAAATTTGGCTGTTGATTAAATATTCTTTGCTAGTCGTGATGGATTTTAATTTTGGCGATTTCGGGCTGCGACACAAGTCTATATCATTCACAAGGTGGGGCCACGCTACTGTCGTTATGCGATCCAGATGGAGAGTTTGATATTTGTGTATTAACTTAGCGTGAACACCCCAATTTTCAGCTAAACTACTGAACCGGAACTGCTATAGGCTTTCGCGCGTCTCGTGAGCATTGGCTCAAGTTTCTTGTTTTAATCTGCTTTTCTGTTGGCAAATTGTTAAAGTTTTACAATTGCAGCCACAAAAATCGCCCAAAACGATCACTTTCACGCAGTTGTTGGAATAGCTCGACTTTTGCTGCTAATTGCAGCTTCGAGCAAAACAGTGCACCAGCACACAGAAATTGTACGTAAGTAAGTAAGTAAGTAAGTAAATGATTTATAAAGCGCCAAAGTCTCAGAAAGAATCATGGTGCATAAATTGTGAAATGGTTAAGTTTCTAGCTCCCGAAACACCTAATTTCAAGCCCCCATTTTGCTTAGTGCTGACACGATAAATATTTCTTCATCAGCAAAGCAGATAAAGTTCACCATCGAAGCAGAGTAGCAAATGACAGCACCAGTTGAGACAAGCAAGCTTGTACTCACGACATATTATGACGTCAGCGTTACGTCACAACTAGCAAAGAATATTTAATTAACAGCCATATTTTGTTGAAATATTTTGAATTGGTATTTCTTCAGCTACAACTGGTAAAAATTTCTTGTAAATTGATCGTCATTTGAGTGAAGAAAGAAAGAAAAAGGGGTCTTTTTATGAAACACCGTGTAGTCTTTGCGGCAACCTATACACTATACAATAAAGATTTCGTGATCCTAACTTGCGCCGTTTTCACAGGACTGCCAGGTGTGACAAACAGACAAACAGATTAGATTGCCGGACGGACGCCTAGACGATAACTTGGCCTAAGACGCGCGACAGCATATTATGCTGTCGCGCATAAAAAGCGGGTTTCTTTTTTTAAAAAATCAATGTCTTCGCGACTGTCAAATGGTTTGAAATAATTAAATGCAGCATTCGCGTACGCGGCCTATTTTGTGGACTCGTGTTAAGCATGGTTTAAACACCGCGTCAGAAAAACGCGTTTCGACGCTGATGCTTTGACGCGCGTCGACTAGCTATTTTTTTATTTAATATCAAAATCGTGCACGTAGTACATAAGAACATAAAGCTACGGTCTTTACTGACTAACCTATATTAAGATAATTTCCAAAAGACGTGACAATCCTGTCATTTTAATCCACGGACCTCCACCTCGTTGGAGCTGATGCTCAGCAATCTTTAATTTGAATGCCTAAATACAGAGTGGTCCAAAAAAACGGCACAAAGTTTATGGCAACATAATTTTGCAACCATACATCATAGAGTCATGCGGTTTTCAGAAAAATGTTCTGAAAGAAATTCTTTACATGACTGAAGTCAGTGTTTAAATACAGCAATTAAATATTCTTTGTTTTGCCGCTGGCAAGTGAACTATTGAAAAACAGAATTACCTTTAATGTACCTTGGTCCATAAAAACTTGCCACTATTATTTTTTTAATAGCTCTATGACACATTGGCAGATTTCAATAATTTTTGGCATTTGACATTAAGAAAAAACTTGACGCAAAGGTCTGTAGTTTTGGCCATCTCACCTTAACGTTGTCGCTACACTATACCGTGTGAAATGCAGAAGTCGCTGTTTGGCCATTGACAACAATGAATTCCTATCGGGTAGCGTATGCGTCGGCTCAGAAATTATAAACTAAATAGCAACAAACGCAATTAGCAATTACTATCACTTAAAAAATCACACGTGTCACATCACATCATCATCATTTCAGCATGTGCTCAAAATGTCTTTCTGCAGCACAAACTCAAGCGGTAGACGTTGACATTATTTGCCAACAGCACGTTCAGTAACTGCATGACTCAAGCAGCCCGTTTGCGGCTGATGTATCATTTCAGTTTGTCGACTTAGAATTTTAGGGCGAGGTGGCCAAAACTACAGACATTTAGCCTACGTCAAGTTTCTTTTTAATGTCGCATGCCAAAAATTATTAAAATCGGCCAATGTTTTGGAGCTATTGAAAAAATAAAATAAAAGTGGCACGTTTTTATGGACCGTGGTGTCGAGGGTAATACTGTTTTTGCATTGTTCAATCGCCGGCGGCAGTAACAAAGAATATTTAACTGCTGTATTCAAAGACTGACTTTAGTCATGTAAAGAATTTCTTTCGGAACATTTTGCTGAAAACCACATGACTCTGTGACGTACGGTTGCAAAATTATAGTGTCGTTAATTTTGTGCCGTTTTTGGACCACCCTGTATAATTCGCACAAATGATGGCATCACATCACATTAACAATAGCCAATCAACCACGAAAGCGTATAATGAAACAATAATTACACTATTATAAATATATACAGGTATTAAGCATGCAGTTTTTATAGGCTACTGTCAGTATTTTAAAACCATATACAGGGTGGGCCAAAAAATGGCACCATTTTTGTACATTTTATAATTTTACCAAATATTAACCGATTTTCAAAATTATTCACTGTCAGAATCAAGAAACAATTTGTAATAAAACTGACATTAAATCCCACCACACCTCAAGTGTGTCACTCACTACCTTGTGAATGTATATGAATAAAAACGGTTGGTTGCCATGGCAGGGGTCTGTCTTCAGGGAAGAAATTTACATAACACCATTCCATAGCCCGGGCCCGAAAATAGGGGGTATGTAAAAACAGCGTGCAATTATTTTTTGTGGGAGCCGCGTTATAGTACATTTTGTCCCAAAATTCGGTGCCATAGCAACGGGGGTCGGCAGGGAAGAAATTTAAATGACACCATCGGATAGCCTAGGCCCGATAATAGGGTGTAGGTGCAAACATCGCGCAATTATCTTTTACGGGGACCGAGCTATACCGCTTTGAAATCTCCATTGGCCGTAATGCAAAATTTTGCAACTTTTGAATGGTTGCTATGGCAACAGGGGTCGATAGGAGGTAAATTTAAATAACACTGTTAGATTGCCCGACCCCAAAAAGAGAGGGGTAGGTAAACACAGCGCGCAATTATTTTTACGGGGATCGAGTTATACATAGGCCGTAATGCAATTTCTTTTAAAAATGGGGCAAAATAGGGGAAAGAGTTATCAGATTTTTATCCCAAACAAACTCGATTTTACTTTTAAAGCCCCCAATCACTGTGCAAAATTTCATCAAAATCGAATCAAAATTGCGGCCGTAGGAGTGTTTACAGACAGAATGACAGAATGACAGAAAGACGCAAATGATTTTATAATCTGTCCCATGCTATGCTATAGCAGTGGGACAGATAAAAATTACATGGCGTACAAAAGTGATGCCATTTTTGGCCCACCCTGTATGTATGCTATCGTAGTTATCTAATTTTCTATTGTGATGTGCCAGAACTTCAAACTTCTGTTCCTACCGATCCGATAAGGCAAAGGGCCCAATTCCCCTCTTCAACAACAGACACCGGGAATGATTGTCCGGGAGATAAGAGAACAAAATTCTCAAACAGGAGCAGTTCTTACAGGTGCTGCGCTAGCCTAGAGGTTGTAATTATTATGTAAGTAAGTGGGTAAGAAAAAATGTTTGTACGGCGCACAATGTCAGCGAAAAGCAGGCCGAAAGTTTTGTGTTTGGTTTTTCTTGTTTTATGTATTTTTACGTTGTTTTGAGCTTTTGTCAGTACCGGTGCAATTGATAGTCTGCAATGATTCGTTTCCGCAGTGATCTGTCATTGTATCGAGCGGGACGTCCGACGTCAGGAAAACTTTATTTATTCATGCTCCCATACGATCTATAGAGACCGAGCATAATGAATTGTTAACAATGACCTAGAAAACACTTTCGTAATACTGTTAAGTTGAACTATACAGTGTCTTTACGTTAAGTCAAGCTATATTCCATAGATATCGGTGTCGTAGCCGAACAATCGGAAGTCGTCGGCATAGAGTCGGACGAGGCGTCGCACCTGTCGTCGGCTCAACTGTCGTAGATATGCTGCCGTGACGTCATGCGAGGTGCTCACAGCCAGCGCGTTGCGATGAATCGCCACCGGCAGAACCGGTGCCTCGTCGCCATACAGCACTTTCCACAGCTGGAAGACTTCTGTGTCGAAGCGTTCCAGCCTGATGACGTAGTCGTATTGTACGCAGCACGGTCGGCAGAGGTCTCTGACGGGCGCCCAGTGAGCGTTGAACCGCCGGTCGTCGTCCAGCCGCCTGTCGGTCAGAAACCGAACGAACTCGACAAACGACACATTGTGTTCGGCACCCCGGCATAGCGCGGACCGGCGTCGGTATCTGCGTCGGTTTACAGCAAATCACAAACTTATGTAACAACTTAGCAACTACGCTACTGCACGAAAAAGTGTCAAACGCTGCTCGCTAGTATAACGGAAGAATGAATATAGACCTACACGAAGTCATGAATTCCTTCATATGTTCAAGAACTGTACGCATCCCAAAGGTTTTTCGACATATTAGACAACAATATTTTACACAATCTATATATCAATGAAACCAAGTTACTTTCTTTACTGACTCACATGAATCTGCTGCGGATATGACGTCATTGTAATTTATGACGTCACACAGCCTTAAAAAGAAACGATTTGGAGACAATTTCCAGTCAGTAGCTGGATTTGTGAAAGTGGGTCCCATTGAATTTGCATGATTGGGTGTTTGTCAGAGTTTTTACAAAATCAGACTCTACGGGGCCCCAGTGAAAAGGGGTGTCGCTGCCCCTCCCAAAAATCCCATCACACTGTTGGCCTTCGGGCTAGATTTTATTTTCGCTTGCATCGTGTGAACCCCCTCAGTTGTGCAGTAGGCCACATCGACCTGCATTACACGCGGACGAGTTGTCAGTCTACCGACAGTGGTCACGCGTCGTCGCGTTGCAGTATAGCTCACTCCTTCTAATCGCTGGCTCTCGTTCTGCAGGCTTATGCCCAAATTCCATTACGCTGACTTTGCGACAAAGTCAGCGGACTTTTGATAATTATTTTCCCGTATATTGTCACGGATTACATTCCATTACAGCGACAGAAACAGATATGTCGCAGACTTGTCACAGACTTTGTCGCAACCATCTTGACACGTCGAGATGGTTTGTGTCGCGACTTTCATGGTCCGCGTATATACGCGACTTCCACGTAACTTTCCCACAAATCGGCGTAATGGAATGTGGGCTTTATTCGGCAGGGCCCCAATTTGCGGCATCGTATCATTACAGTATTATCTCGTGCGTGCAACGGACAGCGCTATGGTTTTGTATCATCAGCTTTTTTGTTTAGAATTAGACCAGGGGCGGGCGTCCACTATGTTGACAGATTGCAGCACGATGTTTGCTGCTGGAGAAGTTGGAGGCAAAAAGTCAAACTGGGTGGGAACGATACTCAACAAAACACACTCATTTGCATTACACATCAGGTACTAAATGTTTCAATGAGGTGCGTTTTGCTGCGTGGCTCCGCCCCAGACCCCTTTACAGCGCTTCCCAGACCCCTTAGCTGTCAGTTGATTTGGGGGCAGGAAATGAAGTGGGGAAGAAAATGAGAAGTAAAAAAAGAAGAAAGGGAAAAGAGGGGAAGGGAAAGAAAAGGTTTGGTGCGACTTAGGGGAAGGCTGCTTCCTGGCGCTTATTGGGAATGGACGCCTCTAACTTAGTCGATTATTTTGTATCGTTTTATCTTTTTTATTCACGTGGTATACTGTAATGTATAACTGTAAACTGCAGTTCGTGGACTCTGCGAATAGATGCAACAATAACTATAGCATCAGTTGTTTTAATATGTTTTTCATTAGAGTATGTCATCTCATTCTGCATTCTGCACTGCAATCAGCCTATGATACGATGTAGGCCTACGATACAATACATAATAGGCACTGTAAAACTGACACGCAAACTGTGCGTTTAATCTAGCACAAAAGCTAAACAAAACTAATTTTTTTAAAGTGGCAATGAAATGAGAGAGAAACTGAAATGGAAGTACTGCTATGTAAAACCAATAAAATCCAGAAGCAGACGGTTATGAGAAAGATAGCAGCCTGAGATCAGAAAAACAAGAAGCGCGGCTGTCGCTAGGGTGGGCCGACCGTACCACTTATATCCGAGTTTCGGTCGCAAAGAGAAAGCGATTTCCCAGAGTCGCATACGCGCTATGGTGACGCTGTTATATCGAACGCTATAATTAACGCTAGGATACAGTGTGGTGCAGGTGGGTGATTGCCACAGGCAGCAATTTAGAATTTAAAATTCCGGACAAACCGTTGACAGTTTTATAAAAACTCGTCATCGCCCTATCCAATGGTATCATCGCCGGCCCCGTAAGACGTACCGTTTAGCCACAATACATGCGTTGCAAACAACAGACGACAGACAGACGACACATGGTATTCAAGACTCGACCTAAGGAGCCAAAGACTAAAAGTTGTGCTGGCTATCTGATTATTGTTTCTAGCAGTGTCAAAATCATATTAGGCCTAGTTATCAGGGTTTAAGTTTACAAGATGTATGCATCTTGTATTTCGCTGTTTCGTGTTTGCTAGTTGTCGGAGACGGTCACGGACGAAAAGTACCGCGAGAACAACGTTTCAAATTCCAATATCCTGATGCGTAGCACCAAGGAGACTGAGCCGTTATGCAGTCAAGAAACAAACACGTCAAAAGTTTGCTTGCCGTCCTGTCGACTTGTGCTGATGGTCATGGGATTTCTGGGCTTTGCAAATGTCTACGCTCTTCGTGTTAACCTTGGCGTTGCTCTTGTGGCAATGGTAAATCTCCCACGGCAACCGATTACGGATGCGTTGATCCAGAACCATATTGGAAACAACTCAAATGAATGTACTGCAGCAACCGAATTCGGAAAAGACGACACAGGATGCGGAGAATTTAACTGGGACTCACATATACAGGGAACTATCCTTGCTGCATTCTTCTATGGATACATGATGACGCAGGTTCTAGTGTTTGATAAAACTTTGATATGTTATAAATAATAGTATGCCTGTAATTAAAGTATACGTTTACATCATGGGTCGTAGAAGAGCGACTTTTAAAAATATGTACATCTTGTTTCAATAAAACAAGCCACTTTTAAAAAAAGTTTTAGGTAACATTGGCCCATTTTTATTTTTGGTATGCGATATCAAGTAGGAACTTCACGTAGATAACTATATTTTTGCCAATTTCGTCATAGTTTGGTTGTTACAACAATGAATTCATACCGGGTAGCGCATGCGTCGGCTCAGAAAATCACGGAAACCACAAAATCACTAAAAAATGTGTTACTTATTTAACATTAACGTCAACGAACTGAAATGACTCATCAACAGCGAGTGAGCCGCTCTGGGTCACGCGGTTACTGAACGTGCTGTTGGCGAGTGGCGTCAACGTCTACCGTTTGCGTTCGTGCTGGAGGAAGACATTTTGCGCACACGCTGATGTGATGTAACATATGTGACTTTTTGAGAAGCAATACTTGCCAATTGTGTTTGTCGCTACTCAGTTAATCATTTCTGAGCCGACGCATGCGCTACTATGTTCACTGTTGCAAACAGTCAAACTACGATTTCTGCTTTTCACCAGTTAGTCATCATCATCATCGACAACCGTGGGCTCAGTGCCCGTTGGTGTCTGACGCCATTCTTACTATCGCTGCCAGTTAGTGCAGCAACAGTATTAAGGTGAGTTAGGCAAAAGTACAGTTTTTACGTCAATTTTTTTCTTGATGTTGCATGCCAAAAATTATTAAAATCGGCTCATGTTTTACTAAGTAATTTTTTTTAAATGGCTTGTTTTTTAGACAGGAAAATATAGACCGATTTTAACAGCTCTTTGTTTTCTTGATTCCTGAGATAAAATACAGTCTTTTTAGTACTTAAACCAAGAGCTAGATTTCCAGCACGTCGACTGTTTTGCGACAGAAACTTAATTTTATTTTGTTGTCAGGTTGTCGGAGGCTGGTTGGCTGAGCGCGTTGGTGGAAAAACTGTGTTCGGTGGCGGAGTTCTTGTTACTGCTGTTCTGACTCTGCTGACACCAGTCACCGCCAGGTGCAGTGTCTATCTCCTGATAGTACTGAGAGCGCTGGAAGGCATGAGTGAAGGAGTCACATTCCCAGCAATGTATGTTCTGCTATCGTGTTGGATTCCGCCAGCCGAAAGAAGTCGAGCTGTGGCGTTTGTCATCGCCGGTACGAAACTGGGCAGTATCGTTGGAATGCAACTTTCCGGTTTTCTTTGCGATTGCTGCTACGTCGGTTATTGGTCTTCAGTGTTTTATGCATTTGGTGTTGCCGGTTGCTTGTGGTCTTTTGCTTGGTATTTTCTGTGCTACAGTTCTCCGTCTGTTCATCCGCGGATATCAGCCGCTGAACGAGAATGCATTGAACAATCTCTGGAACACTGTCAGACTTCGGCGAAGCTACCAACACCGTGGAGAAAGATTGCGACGTCGCGACCATTCTGGGCGTGTGCTGTAGCACAATTTGCAAATAATTGGGGTGCCTACACGCTGCTGACCTGCTTGCCGATGTACTTGCACGATGTACTGCGGTTCGACATGACAGAGAATGGCTTTCTATCGGCGCTGCCGTACATTGCTGCATGGCTTATTATGACGGGAGGGGGTCATCTTGCTGACTGGTTGAGAGCACCGAATGGACTGCAAGCAACTACTGTAGTAAAGTTGTTTTCTGCTGCTGGATTACTAATTCCCGGACTGTTTCTAATCGTGGTAGGATTTTCGGGCCACAGTCGCACCTTTGCTGTGTTTGCAATTGTTATGTCAACGGGTACTTCTGGTCTTTGTGCGTCCGGCTTTATCGTCAGTCTCATAGACATTGCGCCTAAATATGCCGGTATTCTGATGGGTATAAGTAATACTCTGGCACCGCTATCGGGAATTCTTGGACCGGAAGTTGTTGGAGCGTTGACCTATCACGAGTCGACTCGTGCACAGTGGCAGAAGGTCTTCTATATAACCACTGCTATCTACTGCTTTGGTGCAGTCGTGTTTGTGATTTTTGGATCCGGCGAACTACAGGACTGGGCTGCGGTACCACAGACTACTGATGAGACTATAGATACAGATTACAGTGAAAAGAACGATTCACAGTAGAGCGCGAAAGATATGCGCGCAAAATATTGGATCGAGTCTAATTGAACTTTGAAGAGATATTACATCAGTATTTGTTAATGTTGCTGATGTTTGTAGTTACTGTTACTGTCGTTCATCTGTCGAGCTGTTGCGCATGCCAAATTGTAGTATAGCTTCAACCGGTCAGTGGATATATACGGCGTTCGAATTCAGACAGCTGCAGTCGTACACCTAGCAGGTTAGTTGTTTTGCTCGTTGCAGTGGCACTGCTTGCTTTTATAAAACGTTGCTGCAATAATAATATTAAAAGCGGCAACAATTTCTAACGCGACGTCGAAGCCGGTAGCCTATATTAATTTGTGACCGTCGATTGTGACTGAGTCATAATGAATTTGGCGGTCTAATTTGGGTGTCGATCGTACGATGTATCGTCACACAATTCGAAAAATATCCTTAAATTTGTATTCTCCCTATTTGCGTTCTCCCTAAGTTATCAGCATTTTTGCACCTCGGTATAACCAAAACTAACCCCATAACTAACCCTAACCCGAAACCCTAAACGATCGCAACCAACTCTATTTAGTGCTAGTACGTCTGATTATTGCTGCTGTCGTCTGACATCACATCTGCACCGTCACTGTCAATCATCGGGCAGCGTCTCTGGAAGCTTTCCTGTTTCGTTGCTTATACCCATTGAGGATAACGATAATGATGGTGCTATAGAAAAGAAAACACTAATAAAATAATACACTGCATGCAAACGCGAAAATGGCGAGCGACGAAGAGTTTACCGTAAGACGATGAGTTTTCCGTATTTGTTGTGAAAATGCTGATTCCAGCGGTTGACCCGTTCAAATTTGTCCCTGTACGCGGAGACGACTCGTTGTAGGGGATGCCGCACGATGACGAATTTTCTCGGCTGCTGAGACCACGTTCTGTTGTCTTCGGTTGCTAGGTAACTGTTCAGTGACGTCAGGCCAAGGTGCGCCATGAATGACGGATCGTGGACGTTGATTGCTTGAGCGTCGTCGTCGATTCTGCCCGTCATCAGCGCCATCGCCATCTTGACGCTGGACGACGCCACCTTCGGCACAGCGCAGTAAACTATGTTGCGTTCTGCGTCGAAAAGAAGACTTCTGGCGAAACTCTGGTCACGGAGCGTAGAGGTGGCGTTTATGTCACGTGAGCTAAGCGTGTTTCCGGTGTCAGCGTGGCTGCATATCCGCTGTATACGACGTCGGCGTCGTGACATCTCGGACAGAAACGCCGAGGTCGCATTGCGCTTTGCGGCAGCGAACTCCGCGCTCTCCCACTCTGAAAATGCAAATCATTGTATTGGTATCTAAATAACGATAAAACATTTAAGCCAAAACCAACTGTCTCGTAATGGTTTATTTCCATAGGCCTACATCGAAGTCACGTTATGCTGCAATAGTGTACGTAGCCTTTCAGCAATCAAAGATGTTAATGTTAATCAAAGCAGAAAATAACCGCGGCCATCAAAATTCTGTAACATCCCATTTTTCCTTATTGCCGCCAATTAAGGCTAATTAAGTTGCTTCTAAATGTTTATATAAAATTATTGCATTTATTAGACGTTTTAGTTAGTAGGCCTATACAGATGTTTACGGAAGTCGCCGTCAGCCGGAAAAATTTTGCCTTTTTGCTCCTGGGACCTAAAGGTGCTCCACAAACTCAACTCGCATAACTTATTTATTAAAATTTCTGTACATGATGGCCACGATGGCTCGTATTATCAATCAAACAATCAATCAAACCAAGAAGGCCAACACAAACATCAATAATTGTGAACAATTGGTGCAAATGGAGTAAATAGCATCGAATTAGTGTGGCTCTCGAGACACAGCAGGCAGGAGACAACGTTTATATAGCCTACATAAACTACAAAATGTGTATTGCAATAGTTTGGAAGCTGCAGAAGTTGTGCAATAAGTCTCGGACAAGAGCCCAAATCTATAAAGCAGCGTCTACGGCTATACTTAATGCACCGAGCTAACGCTAGTTTCTGTAAGATAAATGCAGTGCTACCTAAGAAGAAAACCAGCTGCTGGTTTACCGACTATCGACAAATGTCTAAACAGTAAACACCGATTCTTTATTCTGAAACGCAACGTACGCAGCAATTTATTTGCTCAATCATTAGTCAACCATCGCAGCTCGACTGCGCCGAGTTGATAAGTGTTCACTGCATCGCTTTCACGAATTTCTGCCTCTGCCATCTCTTCATTGTAGAGGATGCCGCACGATGACGAATTTTCTCGGCTGCTGAGACCACGTTCTGTTGTCTTCGGTTGCTAGGTAACTGTTCAGTGACGTCAGGCCAAGGTGCGCATCCCCCGGCCTCTGCTTGATAATTACTATCTAACTATAAGTTGCATGATAGGCCTACACTTCGCTCTTTATCGAGTACAAAGCAGTCAGTCCTTGCTCATCACTTCTATACCACATGCCTAAAGTACTGTATAGGCCTAGGCTAGTTACTTTCAGCGCTGCAGTTACAACCTATTTTAATGCTCAATATATTGACATATTCTTAGACAATGATATCTAAATAGCGTGATGCTATTTGAATTCACACCGGAACAGACACGAGATTCCAACTACAAGATTTTTTTAGCATCTTTGCATAGTTTTAATGAACGTCTTTTTCTTTATAAAAACTTGTTTTTAAAGTTTTCTTTACAAATTTGCCCATGTTTTTATCATAAAACACTCAAAAGTTAGTGTAAGAATAACGGTAATTAATTTTTTTTATTACAAATGTAAAAGCGCTGCCAATGAAATAACGAAGAATTTTATATTTAAAATAGCCGAGATACCAAAATAGTAATTTTAGTAAATGCCAATATGTCAAACCAAATAAAAACGGGTAACGTCTTTTATTCATGTTTTAAGCCTAGGCCATTTAGTGGTAAAAGTGCATTAGTATTAAGTAGCGTTTTTTTTATAATTTTGAGAAAAACGATGTTGAAAGTTTACAGTTTTATTATAATCACGAATGCATCTCTTACAGTCACAAGAAATGTCAACAATGTCCTATTCCTACGAAGGAATCCAGAAGTGTATAAAAACACATTACAAATATAACGTACAAATGTACTTGTGCACTTTTACCATCTGTTGCAGACAGCTGATGCGTTTTTTTGCATAACTTTGAATGGATTTACCTTAACCACGGTTGCGAGTATGACATTCTCACTTTTGCCAGTAGATTCCATGCATTTTTCTGTACACTATGGTATAAAAAAACTGCACAAGGTGCATAAGTAACGCGTTTATTCACTTTTACCATTCAACGGACATCATAAGCATAGATAGCATGTACGAAAGTCGCCGTCAGCCAGAAAAATTTTGCTATTTTGCTCCTGGAGTTGCTCCACCAACTAACTCAACTCGCGTAGCCTATTTATTGAAGTTTCTTTACATGATGTCTACGATGGCTCGTGTTATCAATCAACCAATTAGACAAACCAAGAAAACCAACACAAACATCAATGTTTGCAAACAATTAATGCAATGGAGTAAATTGCATCGAATTTTTCACAATTTTTATAATTAAATCCCATCTGCAGCCACATCAGTCACACTCCAACAAACTATAGCTTACCACGCGCTCGCAGACAAAGACGAAGTGATTATATGCTATATTTTTCCAACCATTGTACCACATAGTCGTACATGTAGTAGGCCTAAACATCGACAGAATGACAGCAAATGGAAGGGAAATTAAATAGATATAAAAAGTGAAAATAATAAGAGCAACAAAAACCCAGCTGTCGCTAGGGTAGACTTTCCGTACCGCCTACGTCCGAAGGCCAGCGTCCGACTTCCGGTTGCGAAGAAAAAGCGATTTCCCAGAGGTGACCACAGTTCCATACACGCTATGTTAACGCTGCCATCGAACGCTACAATCGACACCAGAATACGGCACGACGCATGTGGATGATGGATGTAGGCAACAACTTTGCGTGAAAATTGCAACCAAACGGCTGCAGACAGCGACATGGTCACCATTGACAGCCTATAAGATCTCCCGCCGTCATATCAAACAGTGCAGTCGCCGACCCCTTACAACATACCGTTTAGCCACAATACATACACGTCATAGACAGACAGACAGCAAACAGACAGGCACAAACTTGTGCCATAGACCAAAAAGTCGGTAGAATTATGAGACAGAAAGCTGAAAAATGTTTGATAGATCGTGCCCCTCCCTCTCCATGCATGCATGCGGACCGACCACCAGTGAGATATTTATACTGAAGATGACGGACAGTGAACTTTCGAGTGTACCGGCGACTCCCTACTGTGATACTGAGTCGTCCGTTACTCGACTATCTTTATGTATAGACCTTTTGCACACGGCGAGCTGGTACAGAGGCAGCACTGGCTGGCGGTCGTTGCAACACGCAAAGCCAAACGTCCGACGTTCTCGCAACGATCGGCTTTGGATCCACTAAAGGCGCGTACAAAGCGACATAACTGAACTGACCTTAAATAACATAACGTCTGACTTCGGTTTTTTAGTTTATTTCATTTATTTTTTTACGCGCGATAGCAGAATGCTTCGCACGTCATAGCCATGGCCTGGGCGTCCGCCCGTCTGTTCGTCACACCCTTCATCTGTATCAAAACGGTGTACCGGTAAGCCAAAATCACGAAATATGCCCCAAGGACTCTAGTTTTTTTGTGACAAAATTTCGTGCCCCTGGGTGCGGGAGTTTTTCTCGAACGAGGACGTCAAAGAGGGGTGCCCCCTTAAAAAGACGTTATTTTGTAGCTATTGGCTCGTTTGGTGTAAAAACGGTTGCAAATACACTGTGTCTCAAAAAAACCGGACCCCTATTATGTTTTGAAATAACTCCAACAAACTGTGCCTAATAATAATAACGATTAGCTGAGAAAATCGTCAAAAGGTACTCAATATCGTAGTGTGTTACGGGCTTACGATATTTCATAAAACGGGGCACCAGCCGGTGAAAGATGTGGATGAACTGAAGCAGCGCTTGGTGGAGGTCTGGTCTGGCC
>Ga0056128_1000960_pt1 | contig 29919 bp, 22 predicted proteins | sample WorMetLIZISLAND2_FD_71113 | JGI IMG/M metagenome (GOLD analysis project Ga0056128, IMG submission 71113) | Marine gutless worms symbiont microbial communities from Max Planck institute for Marine Microbiology, Germany - Olavius geniculatus... ... | reverse complement strand
AATTCGAGTGACAAAGAATCAAAATTATGGTCATTAATAGGCCTTTTCTGCACAGTTTTGACATTTTTTACTTCAATTTGTTCAACGTCTAATTGCAACCTACCGGTAATCGTTTGCCGCCAAAATATTTAGCAGTCTTAAAACAACGTTGGACAAGGAAAATGCTGAAAAAATGTGATCGCATATGCGGAAATATGCGGCATATATGCGAATATATGCAAATTTTTGCATATGCAGTATAATTTTTGCATATGTGATTCTGAAAATGCCATCATATGCGGAAAAATATGCGATATGCGGGTTTTGGCAAAATATGCGATCGCATAGACAATGATAATAGATGGACAATGAAATATCTTATATGTGGATGAACCTTATCAACAGTGAAACGGACAATTTCTAATTCACAGAAACAATCGTTTAACAACACAGGAGTTACACAATCACCTTTAATGATAACACATACACTGATATCGATCCGTGTGGTTTGAAACAAGTAAAATTGATCGTTTGATTGATTGATTGATCGATTACACTTGTGCTGAGACAGTGATATTTACTGTGAGGTCGATATGAGGTGGAATGTCTAAGTGACAGAAAATTCTGAAATTGTAATGAAAACTAGCTGTGTTAAAATTTTTCGTCATTTGTACCATTTGTTTGTACATAACAGTTACAGAATGGCAGGCCTATATGAAACTGTGTTATTTTTGTATGTTTCAGGGGATATAATGGACCATTTAACAGAGGGCCTCCACCTAGGTTTCGTGGACCTGGGCCAGGCCATGGACCCGGCCCGGGTGGGCCAGGCTCTGGAGGGCCAAACTTTCCGATGCATGGTCCACCACCTGGCATGAGAGGCCCACCACCACCAGGAATGAGACCAGGACCACGCAGTGGCCCACCGTTTGGCCGGCCTCCATTTGATCCAAACTTTGGGTCGCAGAGTGGACCACCTGGAATGGGTCCAATGGGCCCACAGCATGGCATGGGACCTGGACCTGGCATGGGTCCTCCTCAGGGAGGTGGTGGCCCTCCACAAGGCATGGGGCCACAAGGCATGGCACCTCAAGGCATGGGACCTCCGGGAATGGGTCCTCCCGGGATGAATCAAATGTCGATGGGTCAAGGATTATCAAATATGGGAATGCCAAATTCAAACATGAATTCTTCTATGCCGAACATGCCGAACATGATGCCTGGTGGAATGGTAAGTGAGACATATATTTGTTGAAAAACATATAATAATTATGCTGATAACTTCTTCACATCATAGTCGGTGTGTCATAGGTTTATTGTAATCATTTACATTATTTGTCATTAATGGCTTCTATCCCTATATCTGGTGGGCACGGTTTGCGCCCAGTGAAAAATAGGGGGAAGTTTTTTTGACAAGGTTGTAGATAGTCCACGGAACCTGCTGCCACCGCTGTTAACGCCTCGGACCACAACCAACCATTAAGTTAGCGGTCCTGGACTGCTAAGGTTCCTCGCCATTGCTGCCGATAAGCTAGCGGTCTTAGCAGTCTAACGATGAAATAAAATCAAACAATGTGTTGTGCTCACACTGCTGCAAGCACAGCGCCAGCGTGAGTGCGCGTGTCCTCGTCAGTTGTCATCTGTGGTTGCAAGTCACAGCGTCAACTGCTAATGGTGACTGACAATCAGTGAATGAATAATATTAATGAGCATGACTAATGAGCATTAGATTGACGTGAATTTTTAGTAATTTTTATTATTTTTTATAAGTAACAATGGTTTCACGCAACATTGCAAATACGTTCGTTACTGTACAACGTAGCCTACTTTAACATCTGATGAACTGTGGGACATAAATTCATTAGGCATATTCGTCAAGCTCGGCAAAATTGGTTGATATCTTTGCTCACGTGGCAAGTTGGATGTGTGGAAGTATCACGGCCTGGGGAAAACATTCTCGCGGGGCTGATCTGGAGAGAAGATGTTTGAATGTTGTTTATTAAATGGCACACTCTGGTGTACATGCTTTATATTTCTGAGCAACGGTGGGGCCCCCAAACGTCACGGGGCCTAGGATAACTTACCCCCCCTACACCTCCTTTTTGAGGGACTGCCAGTGACAGACATCTTAGCGGTGTGGACTGCTAAGCTGCCGCTAAGGCTTAGAGGTTCGGACCGCCGCTAACTTAACGACTTAGCGGTTTAATCCACTAAGCCAGCCTTTAAGGCCTCAGACCAGCCATTAAGGCCTTAGCTTAACAGTTCCGGGGACTAGTTGTAGATCAAACCCCCCCATTTTCATTGGACAAACTATACCCTTAACAAAACTTCCCCCTGTTTTTACTTCCCCCATTTTTTTCCATTTTTCCCCTAACAAAACTTCTTCCCCTATTTTTAAATCTACACCCTTAACAAAATTTTCTTTCTAGAGAGGGAAGAAGCCCCAAATAGAGGGGGAAACTTGAGTTATTAATTGGGGAGAACCAGAATCCAAAACTGGGGGGGAGAAGTTGCACCTGATTTCGATTCCAGATTTGGGGGAGATAGAAGCCACTGTTTGTCATCAGGCCTGCAGAACTTTTGGATTATTGCAATTTTTGTGATTTTCTTGATTTTGCAAACAGGTGTTGATTTTGAATGCATATTCGGAATGTTAAAATTAGCTAATCTGAGTAATCTCAACTTTGTGATTTTGTGCCATCCTTTGCTGCATTGCTAAAAAGCCACCTTGAATGCATGTTGAGATATTCATTGCTGATTGTGTCTAACATCAGAATAAATTGCATATTACCATTGCATGTTGTGTGATGTATGTATAATTGTGTGCTCATGTATATAGCCACGAGGACCTCCTGGGCCAATGATGCAACAGCCTCCCAGCAGTCTGCCAAACTTCACCATGCCACCACCTGGATTTCCGAATTTCTCTTCTACAGACAACACCGGACCATCTCCTGGTGGAAACCAGGCATCTGACTCCATGCAGGAGCTGTGGGTAGAAACTAAGGCTGGTGATGGCAAGGTACTTGACCTATTGCTTAATAGTTATAAAGTGTTTACACAATTCAGCAAACGTCCAGCATTAGCACGTGTATTTTGAATACATTTGCTGGAAGTTTGCTGGACGTTTGCTGGATCATGTAAACACCCCATTAGTAAACTATCTTTTTGTCAACAAACATGAAGCATGTGTTTATCTTCGTGCATTAATGACAAGCTGTGCTAAAGTTTGAAGGCTGTGTAACATGTCTGTTCATTTATTATCTTTGTTCTATTTCAGTATGTTTGTGCTGCATTTGGCTTTGTTTAATATGATATCAGTGGTCCAGTACTGTATATCTAACAACATTGATGTACAAGTGTCATATGTCTTAGTTATATTTTATCAGTTGCAGTGTGCAGCTGAGATTTTCCCAGAAATTAATGGTAGTTGCCTTGAATACGGTAGGAGGGCTTCTTCAGATACCAGTATTTTCAAGTACAGTATGCATCTTCAATTTATGACTCTGTGTTAAGTTGCGAGTTTCTAACTGAGTGAACACTAACATTGCATGTGTTGACTGTTGATGAGTTGATTGGTGTGCTGTGCAGACGTATTACTACAACGCACGTACACGAGAATCTGCTTGGTCAAAGCCAGACAATGCTAAGATAATAACACAGGCAGAAATGGAGGCTATGGCTGCCAGCGGCCAGCCCCTTCCTGGCAGCTCTGCGAGTGTTAACCGATTGGGTCCAACATCTGTCTCCCACTCACCTGCTTCTCAAGGTATGGCTGTTGCTTTTGCTGCAGCTTCAACTGATAGCTGTTATCTAGTGGCCTATTGCTAGCATAACTGTATGTTTTGTTCCATTACTAACCGAATACATTTAGTGTACAGAAAAGATGATACTGTTTGTGAGAAGCATTTACTATATAGTTTCTTATTTAGATGCTTTGAGCATTAGATACTATTACCATTGTCAACTTTGTTAGTTGTTCTGTGTCTTCTGCAATGTCAGCCAGTTTAGTTTGTCATCTTTTTGTTGTTTTCTTAATTTTAAGGTGTTATCTGTATATTTTTCAGTGATTTTTTATCATGTGGCTGCCACTGATTTTTTGGTGATTCTGTTGTCTCCATACATTGCACATGGCCAAGCCTTCTTTGTCTTATTTTGTTGCTTTTTGCTGAAGTGTTTGTTTAGTATTTCCAATGTAAGACTTGACAGTAGTGTTGTTACGGTTATCGAAATCAGTATGGAAACTGGGTTTTTTAGGAAAGCTGAACTGAAACTGCGGTTTTTAGGTCTCTCTACTGACGATTTTGAAACATAGCAGCTCTGGTGTCTTGACTTTGCCTTGAACGTGCCCATAACTTGCTTTGCCCGCTTGGTTCCATCCATGGTATTATTGCTTCGGTCAAAGCTTAGATCGCCAGCAGCACTGTGCTGGGCATGCGATGGGGGAGGGTGAGGCTGATGTGAAGAATGCGATGGGGGAGGGTGAGGCTGATGTGAAGAATGCGATGGGGGAGGGTGAGGTTGATGTGAAGAACTATCGACTAATATCAAATTTGACTTTTATGTCAAAGATAGTTGAGAGATTGGTCTGTGTGTAAATGACAGCTTTCCTTGACAGTCATCAACTGCTTCCAGAGTTGCAGTCTGCTTACAGAAAGCATCACAGTATCGAAACTGTTGTCCACAAGATAGTGTCAGACATTCTGCAAGCAGCTGATAGCGGCAAAGTCACACTGCTAGGCATGCTAGACATGTCAGCCACATTTGACACTGTAGGTCATACCATTTTGCTCGATCGTCTTTACAAGTCGTTTGGCATCAGTAGTGCAGTCATGTCATGGGTTAAGTCATACATCACAAGTAGGACTCAGGCTGTCCACATTGGAGAAGACCAGTTCTCTACCTCAACTGTTGTCTGCAGTGTGGTGTCCCACAAGGCAGCATACTAGGTCCACTGCTATTCTTACTATACACTGCTGACGTGCTCAATATTATACAGCACCATGGACTGTTAAACCACTTGTACGCCGATGACATCAGCATCTACCTCCACACAGATGCCAGTCAGTGTACTGATCAGATACGATGCATTGCGGCGTGTATTGACAATATCAACAACTGGATGTCATCAAATTGTCTCAAACTGAATACAGACAATGGTTTCCTGTGTGACAACGCATCCAGTTTAAGCTGTGTACATTGGTCAGCAAGTGCCTTCGTTGCACTGCGCTGTCATACCTTACAGACATGTGCATCTTGGTGTCGGCAGCGTCTGGTCGCTCGTGCCTATGGTCGTGTTCGCGTCGTGTCCTCTGGGTTTTGTGCTGTCGACTGATATAGTATGGATCGCGAAGCTTCTCCGTGTCCAGACCCACAGCTTGGAACTCATTGCCAACGTTTGTCCGCGACCTGTCGTAATCATTTTTCTGTCGTCAGCTAAAGACTGAACTATTCGGTAGAGCTGGTGATAACAGCACATTCGTGATGCCTTTCTGCTATTAGAACAGGCGAACACAAATTACTCTACTGAACTGAACTGTGAACTGTTTGGGATGTTTAAACGAAAGAAGGCTGTCACTGAGTTGCTAATTAGTGCCAGACAGTGAAGCGATGGTTACCCTGTTTGTCGCAGTGACGGCGCAGGTGATACAACACACAATACCATGATACGGCATGACCTATTACGTAATAGGTATTTATTGCAATAGCAGCGAGTGACACAGATATTATACACAATTTGTGGACACTGGCGGTGCTGTGGCGGTTAGTTGATTACGTGGTTACTCTGGCACTGCTATCAACAACTGAAGTCTGACGTAGTGACGTGCTTGACTGACCAATCGACTGCTTGCGTGTGTTTCTGTCAAGTTGTCCAGGCTTTGTGTTGTTAGTGGGCATCCTGAGTCTGTTTTGTCCGCTCTCTCCTAGCAACGCATCGCCAGCCTGCCAATGGAGTTTAGATCTAGCAGGCATCCGGCCATCAGCAGCCTACCGCTCAGCATGCACATTTGACGTTCGCACTGGTTTTAGTGCTGGCCATAAAACCGAACCGTACCAAACCAAAACCATGGTTTTTTCCCCAAAACCGAAACCAACTGGCCTTGGCCACTGTGAAATCGTAACAACACTACTTGACAGACATGCTCTTTTGGCTATATATGAGGTCTGACTGCTCTGTTGTGTTAACGACTGGCTGTATTAACATGTGAGTGAAAGCTTGGAAGTTGCCTGCACTGTATGATGTATGTGTGATTTTTGTACATGTAGGTGTTCAGCCTGCTTCCACTGATGGACCAACACAGACTCCAGCTTCTAATGATGCCACAAAGTCGGCTGATCAGCAGTCCCAGCCACCGCAGTCCATTCCCAGTTCGTTGCCGATGCCACCTTTCATGCCTGGCATGCCAATGCCGTCAATGCCCGGCTTTCCACCTGGCATGTTTCCGCCTATGATGGGTATCCGGCCACCTCCTGGCATGCCCGGTATATTCCTGTCATTTTTACAGTCTACCGGTAGCATTTTGTAAAGGTTGTATTTACATATTTTATGCATTGCATTCCGCAAATTTTCAGCATGAGGAAGTATGAGTACTAGAGTGCAATTAATTAATTTCAAGTTTTTTTACGCACAAATTCAAGTTTTTTATGTGCAGCAGCATGTAATGCTTCGTGCATCTTAGCCATCGTCCAGGCGTTCGTCTGTCTGTCTGTCCGTCACACACTGCAATTGTATCAAAATGGCGCAAGCTGGGATCATGAAATCTTCACTGTGGGCTGCTTCAAGGACTGTTTTTTGTGACGAAATTTGGTGCCCGTGTGAGGGGGTTTTCTTCGAACAAGGGCATCAAAGAGGGGTACACCAGTACACCCCTGACAAGTTCATATTTTACCGCTATTGGCTCACCCAGCATGAAAACAGTTGCAGATAGCACATACAGGGTGCGGCAAAAAAAAGTAGCCCCCTAAAGTTTTTCGCTGTTTTTTCAGCGACCGCTTGGAATTTTAATTTGGAATTTTACGTGTTTATTTGCTGAAGCCTGTTACATCTAACTGCCAAATAAAATTTGATTCTGCTAAAAAATGACAAAGTTATAGACTTTTTAACATGATTGCCTACCGATTTTTCGGCATTCAAAAATGTTCATGTTAAAAATGCTATTTAATTTTTAAAAACTGGTTACACGTTACTGCCGATGATGTCAAATTGACGTTTTGACAAACAGCAATTTATATTGTTTATAAATTATCATTAAATTATCCTTCCTTTAAAGCAATCGCCGGCTGCCCAACGGATTCATCTTCCAGCAGGACGGCGTGTCAGCACACACGTAGCGTGCAACGCCGCACAGCGCACAGAACTGGCTGCGGACCAATTGACCAGATTTCATCACCAAAGACCAGTGGCCTTCAAATTCGCCGGATATGAACCCAATAAACTATCACGTGTGGGGTGCAATGTTGGAAGCTTACCGCAAGCTTAAAACAAAGCCGAAGACAATCGCTGAACTCAAGCAAGCACTTCAGGTTATCTGGGGCAACCTGCCACAGGGACCGATCGACAAATCTGTGAAAGACTTCTCAAAGCGACTGAAGGCTTGTGTTGGAGCTTGTGGTGGACACTTCGAACATTCACAGTGACAATGGAATTCTGGCATTTGATCATTAGTTAACTGTGTTGTTTCAACGATGTTATTAAATTGGTGTTGAAGCCAGAACATTTTTGAATGCCGAAAAATCGGTAGGCGGTCATGTTAAAAAGTTTATAATTTTGTCATTTTTTAACAGAATCAAATTTTATTTGGCAGTTAGATGTAACGGGTTTCACCAAATGAATGTGTAGAATTTCAAATTAAAATTTTAAGCGGTTGCTGAGAAAACAGCGAAAAACTTTAGGGGGCTACTTTTTTGGCCGCACCCTGTACATGCTGCTTATCATAACAAGCATTTGTGACAAGGTTATTAAGCTTATCAATATCAGTGACCTTGAACAACCTTGAACCCCAAAATAAGGGTTTTAGTGAGTATTTTGCACTGCAACACATTTTAAAAGTGAATTGCACCAAAATGGCTCGAGATAGACCAAGACAACCTGCATATGGAATTTTCAGCATCAAATGCAAATTTTAGCAGTCCAAGTGCCGACCCCATGATTTCAAGGAGGTCTTCGCACGTGATCATCAAAGAGGTGTATGCCTCTAAAAAGTGATTATTTTACAGATACTGGCTCATCTAGCATGAAAACTGTTGCAGATAGGCATAGACATGCTGCTTGTCATAACAAGCACTGGTGATGAGCTTTTTAGGGGTATCTACTATGATGACCTTGAACAACCTTGAACCTCCAAAATAGGGGGTTTAAAGGTGCGTGGTCACCAAAATTAACATATACATTTTATCCATTTTCCTGAAAGTGCAGAATTTTATAGTAACTTTGACAGTAATATCGGCACCCAGCATTCTGTCAACACGGAAAAATTTACCTTTGAAGTCGACGATCTACGAAAACGATGTAGAAAACGCGCCGCCATGATGATCTGCGGTGACGTCATGAGTTTAGCCTATAGACGTTGTGAATTAATATTCATGACGTCTATATAGGCTATGGCCTAGCCTAGAATGATGACGTCGTCGGCTATTCATTAATATTCATGATCAATATGGGCTAGGGTCATGACGTCACTGCGGGCACTGATAGATTAGAATATTTCGCATAATGTAACGTAATGCCGCATTTCGTTTGAATTCATGCATTAATTTCATATATTTATGAAGCTCAAATCGACATATTATATATGAGAGGTTAAATGTCTAATTTAAATCTACAGAAATTGCGCGAGTGAGTTTGACCGTGGCCATGGACCTTTAAGTGCTTTTTGTGATTTTCTGTTGTGGGCGCCAGTGTTCACTTTAAGGATGAATTGCGACAAAATGGCTGAAAATATACCAAGATAGTCTGCGAACAGGAACTGCTAAGGCTGTCGCACGTCTCAGGAGCTTTGCTCATTTTACTTGTTATAGCTTACTGTTTCTGGTTTTGTTTGAGATGTTAATAAATTTGTACTGAAGGAGTATGGCAAGAACCAGAATGTATTTATGTATTAGATCGTTAGTAACAGAGAATGACTGGCTGAGGTCAAGGACTTATGTGCTGGTGTTGATAACAAAATATTGGCTCATGCCAGTACTGTTGTTGAAATGTGATAATTTTTTTCTGTATATATCACTGTAGTATAGTGCACTCGTATTTGCAGTTTTGTCTGCTCGTTGTTACAACTGTGTTCACTTGGCTATTTTTTACTCCTCGTACACTAAATTCCTAACGTAGCGAAGAGGAGTATATGAGATCAGTGTAATATTGAGGACCGACCAACGAGCGACCTCTGTTCCTGGAAGAGCCTTCCTGGAAGAACTCCAAATGGCCATATCTCTATAACGGTGCTAGATAGACGCACGGTCACTATGGACCACCCATAGGAAGTTGACCCCCAGAAGTTGAATGGTCACGTGACCGATGATGTCACATGACCCAAAAAGGTCAGGGTCGTGACCCCATTATCTTTGAGGTGCCATATCTCCGTAACGGTGCCAGATAGATGCATGCGTTGAGATATAACAAAACAAATGGCAACTAGCGTCATCGACCATTTTTGGAAATTTTTTCTCTCAGTTCCTAAAATCGGGCAATATTTTATGAATTTCAGAGAGATAATTTTCAATAACGACCTCGATGCCGGTCACTATTAGTATAATATTAAACGGGTTTCAGTTAGATGCCGGGTCTCTAATACAAGCTGAAAGGAACAAAAAAGCTCTTAAAAGAACACATTAGAAAATGATGCGCGCAAGGATTACATTAGATTGGTCACAATCTAATAATATTTCTTGTCTGCATTTTGACAGTGTGGCTGATGAAATTTCGTAATAGTCTGCACAGTATTGTGATGTGTTTGTATGTAGGTTTTATGCCTTCACCGATGGGTATGTTGCCACCCGGCATGCCGCCATTCATGCCTCCAATGCCGATTCCACCATTCCAGCCAGCGATGTCTACTTCTGCATCAACTGCTCCAGTGAGCTATTTGGTTATCTTAATCATCTTATGTTAGCTAAAATAATACTTTGAAATTTTGTCAGGTGGTCATGTTGCTATTCTGTGGTGCTAATGTATATTCGTTCTAAGCTGGTTGTGTATGAGAAATAACAGTTTAATTGGCTGCTTGTATTTCTAATTACAAGAATAATGTTGTTGATAGCATGAAGCACCAGAACAGGAAATATTTTCATAACTATACTATTTTCAGAAACAGAAAGTAAAGTCTTAGTACGCACTGTAATGATCGATCATTACTGTGCTTACATGGTACTATTTGTACAATACTATGGGTTGTTTTATCTGTTAGCATTTCACTTTGTTACCAGCATTCAATTTTTTATTCAGAAGATGTCTCTTGTGTTTGTTAGGTGTTTGATGCAAGCGACTATACATCATAGGATGATTTGTGTGTGTTGTCTGAAGGTGAAGCCGCCAGAAGTTGCTGAATGGACCGAGTACAAGACTGCTGAAGGCAAGCCGTATTACCATAGTTCAAAGACACAGGAATCGACATGGGAAAAACCCAAGGTTCTTGTTGACTGGGAAGGTATGAAGTGCAGACTTTGTTTTCAATTCGTTGTGCTGTTTTTTGATGTAGTAAATGTGAAACGTGTGTTGAAAATGTAACCACATTTGAAATGCTTAGTTTGTAGTCAGTGCTCAGTATACACCATTTATACATGTCAAGTTGTAGGTTATAGTTGAGGCTGTTGAAACAGGAGTTTTGCTACAGCTTTTTTATACTGCATCTGCATGAAACCAGTTATGTTTTACTGTTTTTAAATGTTGCTGTCTATCTGAGGTATTGCAGACTCAGGTATTAAAAAGCTAATACTGTGCATTGCTGAAAGACCATAAAAGGAAAAAGATGAATACTGTACACATTAAGAATTCTGAAAATATATATACCTGTGAGCAGTACTGGTGGATTTCGCAGCATCATTTTCATTTCGTTAGAGTGTTGTCAATTAGCATTCAGGTGGAAGCCATTAACTGACTGACAGTGTAATTTATGTTAACAGAAACGGAAAAGCACAAAAACCGATTTAAACAAATTCTGTTAACAAAAACGAAAATGGAAACAAAAATGTCGGTAAAATGGAAACGAAACTATAACTAATAAGTCCAAAACGATAATAAAACCGAAACGAAAAAGCCAAAAACCAAAACGAAAAAGCCAAAAACGGAAACTAAAATGAGCTGACAACACATTTAAAGTTGGCAAGTAACGCTGCTTGCTTGTGAGGTGACTGGAATAGTCAATCATCTTCCAGTGTAATTAAAACCAGCCATATCACCGCTTGACGTTCCACGGTCTCTGTTGTCAGTATAGTGTTAATGAGTGCCGTGAATGAGTTACTGAGCACCTGGCAGTGTGGAGAAGGGTTCTAGGTGCATGCACCATGAGTGGCTGCCGCCAGCGTGTCACTGGAGGATGTCAAACAGATCTAATGACACTGGCGTGTCTGACTGGCGAATGATGAGAACCGCAACCTGGCAGCGCAGTATCTTGATGACTGCATCAAAAGCTGGCGAAGTTATGTGGTCCAAGTTTTTACTGAAACAAAACTGAAACGAAAAGAAGTAGTCTGAAACAAAAACTGAAACGGAAAGGAAAAAATCCTTCAAAACGGAAACAAAACTGAAACATAAATTACACAGTAGAAACGAAATGGAAACTGAAACGAAAATAAAAGGTGAAACTTAAATCACACTGCTGACTGAATTGCAAAAATTTCTATTAGTAATTAGTCAATAGTATGTGGCGTAGTTGTTGACAGTAGAATGTGTGTTTGAATGGTGTATTTATTAGCTTCTCAGGCTGCTAGTAAACCAGCAACAAGTTCGGCAACAGAATCAAAGCCCGAGCAAGCATTGCAATCATCTGACTCTGCATCGGATGCTGCAGCTGGCACAGTAACGAAGCAGGATACAGCAGCTGTGGCTGGTGAAGCCGCTACACCATCAGCGGCAGAGACAGCAGGGTCTGGTGCTAGCAGCAAGGAGGACGTCGATGGTAAACCGTTCACTGTTGACGACTCGGACGACGAACACAAGATGGATGCAGACAACACAGCCAGTCAGACTAAGGCTGACGATGCGAAGAAAGAGGAGGAGGTGACAGATTGTTTAGTTTATCAATGTTTCTATATTTTTAGCTTGCTTTTTTGTATCTCTACAACCCTTCTGTGATGCTGAGATTTTTGTTGTGTCTGTTTATATATTTGTCTGTGATGTTGTCTTCGTGTATCTCCAGTATGAGTATGCAATGATCGATTTTACGGGTCTGGCTTGTCATTTGTCACAGAAATGAATTTGTTTGTTTTTCTGGTTAAAAATGTCAAATTCCAAGGTTACCATGAGCCAATAATAATGTGGTAACCGGCAGAGATGCACACAGCTAAATGCTGTGTATTGAGTTCAACTCTTTGTTTGTGTACAGTAATTAGTCTCAAGTCAGCCCAAGTTCGTGAGGGACATTTTTTAACCTGATTTGCTTCAGCGGATTTTTTACTAGGTGGATGTTCTTTTTCAGTGCAACTTACAATGAAGGGATTACATGTTTATGCCTCCATGTTTAACTATTGCGAAATCCATTATCCGTATATCCAAAATTCATGAGATTAGTTATCTGCTAATCTGAGGTTGTGAGCTATCAAATTGATCTAACTGCCTGGGTGTTGGCTGGCTGAACTTGCCAGCATTATTTGTCAGTAAGTAAATATTCTTATATATAATTTGTTATTTGCATGTTGTTGGCAGAGGAAGGAACCAGAGATGACGGAAGAGCAGAAAGCTGCTGAACGAGCCAAGCCGGTATCCAGTACACCAGTGCCTGGAACACCGTGGTAAATATCCTACGCTGTTTTATGGCCTACTTTCTTTTTTGTGATATGTGATATTCCCTGTAAAAAGATGCAGTTCATCATTGTGCACACAATGGGCATTCCTTTTTCGATGTGAACAGTTGCCAGGTGGGGCAGATGCAGTGATGGAAAGAAGACCAAAATCTCAGTCAATGCAGTGAACTTGAAGAATTTAGTATCGCGATAGATCTCAGAGGTCAGCACCAACGATTCCAGCTTTCGACAGTACCATTACTATATGATTGGCTGGTCGTTATAATATGAGTATGTTTGCATTGTTCCGTTATTTTTGTGTCTCTGAAGCATTCTGTTTAATATCCGTCTGTCTCAGCAGTGAGCATACATGATGGCTTCACGAGAGCAGTGAGATGGATTTTCTCCTAGTGTGTTGTAGTGCAGAGCTTCTAGTGCTGTGGCTTGAAGTTCTTTGCATCTGGTTGATGTTTGCTGTGCTGCGTTACAGGTGTGTTGTTTGGACTGGAGATGGTCGAGTGTTCTTCTACAATCCTAGTCAGAGAATGTCTCTTTGGGAACGACCGGAAGAGCTGCAAGATCGGGCCGATGTTGAGAAAATGGTACAAAATCCACCTGATACAGGTATTTCTTTTCATTGAACATTTGTGCATTTTGCGTCGGCGCATTAATCAGACATGTGTTGATTAATTGATTCTACATATTTGATTACAAAACATTACATGGATCTTGTAATGTGCATTAATGTGAAGTTGTGTTTATTTCCTGTTTACTTGATTATGTTACAGAAGTGACTCCTGTATGATCAGTTTTCATGTCAGTATTTGGATCTTACCTCTTTCTCATATCTCGCCATTCATAGACATAATTATGACATCTCTTTGGACTGATTTCATGGATATCTGGATTTGTTTACAGTTTTTTTCTTGTTTTAGTTTTTTCCAGTTTTAGTTATTGCTATTTTCCATTTTCAGTTTTTTTCTGATCTTAGGCATTTTAAAAAATTTTTTTATATTTTTGCATCATAACTGTTCTTTTATTTCAGTTTCTCTCATTTTATTTCCATTTATAACTTTTCAGTTATTTTTAATTTTATGCTAGATTAAACTGTCTACTTTCAAGTGAAAATTTTTATCGTATCATGTATAGTGCTACTAATATTAATGTTTTGTGATAGTTACAGTGTAGAACCTGACAGCAGTTTTAGGTATGATAAACAGCGATTTATCTGTCCATTTTCTGCAGTTATATAGCTGCATGTATATTTCATGTATATAATGCATATGCTTCTGAGCATATTTTTACATTAAGTGAAAGTTGATACGCACATCAACTGTTTATTGTTAAACCTACCTCTTTTTCTTATTCTACTTGAGCATTACAGGGTGAAGGCCCGGTGTCACTGTGTAGTTTGTTGTGGTGCTGGCTGCGCCACATCTAAGTGTTCATTGGCACTGACTGTGATGTCGCGATTTTAGAAATGAAGCTTATTAGTTAGGCCATGTTAAGCTCTTTTACGGTGATGATTTGCTCTTGTTAATCTGCTGCCACTTCTGAGATAAGTCTTGTTGTTGATCATGAATTCTGTAAACGGCGCCATGGCATCTACCTAATTTTTAATTTTTTTTGTGACGTTATACCATGTTTTGAGGTCAGGACCTTGTGCTGTCTAGACCAGTTTTTTTGTGTACTGGGTTTTTTCATGTAGTTTGCTCATCAAATTAGTAGCTTTTATGCCATAGCTATTTTTATCATTGAGTCACTTGTGCAGTCTGTTGATCATTTGTTATGCTTGTAGCAGCTGAAATTAATGAATGTAAGAAATGATACCATAGTCAGAATACGTAAAAAAAAGTAGTATTGAAATGTTGGTGTGAAAACTGTTCTCATTTTGTTGTTTTTTAGTCTAACAGTTAAAACCAGTACTCTGAGTGAGGTAGACCTTATGATGCAGTGCTTGTTGGCCTAATAGCAAACACAGCCTTTAACACAGCAAGAGTATGATGTCACTTGGTAACGTTTTAAGCTAGAATAATAGTTTATTTGAGCAAGCAGAATAGTAATGCATAGAGACCTGGTATGCTTTCCATTGTTCTTGCAGGCAAAGGTGTGTGTATTATTTGTAGCAATGCTGTACATAATCTTTGTGCTTGCTTTAGTTTATATCTGCCGAAATCTGTTCGTTTGTAGTCATTAGTTGTTACCGTACATTTGACACTTTGTTGTGTTGTCGTTGTTAACAGCAGGTGGAAAGAAGAAGGCAGCTGGACCTACTGGCGATGAGCCGGAAAATAAACGACAAAAGTAATCTGGTTTCTTATTATATCAATTAGTTGTTGTGCGAAATTTACATACGCATAAACTGCGGCGAATGATTTATTACAGCTAATTTGGTTCACCTTCGTAATGCCGTAGACAGCATTATCACATTGATGACTGTCTGGAGGATAACAGGGAAGATTATTAGAACTACCATCATGTTAATTACATATGCATGCGTATAGTGGAGTTCTTACAATTTTAAGTTAACCTCATTTTTGTATTTTTGTGGTTTGTGTTTCAGTAAAGGTTAAACTTTCTGTTTATTGTACAGTTTAAACTTACCGTTCCATTACTGTGTTTGTGTGCATTCTGCCCAAAATGGCCATCCCCGAAATGACCTATAATGTGTCGGGTGGGACGTTAAACCCTACTCACTCACTCACTCATGCTGTTCTAGATATGTTTTAGTCAAAAAATTTTCTGTGTAAAAAGTGTTAGCTATCGAATGCTGCTGGCCTGTGTGAATGCAGACCAGATGAGAATGGTGAAACTCTGGCTGCTGGCGCTGGCGATGCTGGGGCTGTGGCAGCTGCTGCTGCTGGCGATGCTGTGACTGTTACTGAGAAGAGAGATGAGAGCAGGCCGGAGGTGCGACAGATTGACATCGGAAAAGAGGCCGCTATGGAGGCCGAAGTGAAGGCCGCTCGGGAAAGAGCTATTATTCCACTTGAGATTCGCATGAAGCAGTTCAGGGACATGCTGTCGGAAAAGGAGGTGATATATCTGCGGTGTTTTTATGCCTTGCATATGTGATGGCGGTATAAGTTAATAAATTAATTTGCCACTAATCAGGATATTTATATAATATTGCTAACATCAGTGTGCATCAGTTTTGATGGTAAGTTGTGCTGCTGCTCATATGACTTTTCATTGAATGGTCATAGGTTCGCTGTTGTGCTCTGTGTCAGTATTGGGCATTTTATCACTTACACACTGTTTCAGTATAGAGTATTTAGCCAGTCGGTGATGTTGTGTGGCAGAGGAACTAATGTAATGGTCAGTGACATTTCACCACCATATTTATAAACCCAACGCTGGTAATAAGTACATTGTGTCTGCAAGAATGAGGTTCCGGAATTGATCACAATCCAAGCAGTACGTCATCGTGCTACCTGTACCGATTCTGTTGTCTGTCGGCAGGTGTCGGCGTTCTCAACGTGGGAGAAGGAGCTGCACAAGATCGTGTTTGACCCGCGCTATCTGCTGCTGACGTCGAAGGAGCGCAAGCAGGTGTTTGAGCAGTACGTGAAGGAACGTGCCGAGGAGGAACGACGGGAGAAACGCAACAAACTCAAGGAGAAGAAGGAACAGTTCCGACAACTTCTTGAAGAAGCTCATCTAACCAGCAAGTATGATGGTGACTTTTTCTTGCCTACACTGCACTTACTACAATTACTTTTGATTTGTATTTAATTGGCTGATTTTTTGCCATCACTGCATGATAGGTCAAGTGTTTCGTTTGTTGGTAACATTGATGGATGAAATATAGGCTTATTTGTGCAGGTTTTCTTACTTATTAGCGTGTTATTTGCTCTATTTGTTTATACCATTGATTTAGCAGTAGAATGCTCAGGCATCGTACATTTTTTGCTGTGATCTAACAAACCTGGTCCAAGTCCCTAGTCCAGCTGAATGATATACGTACACATGTCAAGAGTAGAATGGCAACATTCTATCTGTTGTTGGTGAGTCACATTTCAAGAAAATGGAAAACAACTTTCTACGTGATGCATTTTTTCTTTCCAGTTTTACAAATGTTTTCATGAAGTTTGTTAATAAATAGCACACTGGTTTGCTTGCTATATTTCATTTTGTAATGAAATATATATTTAAGTAGCATATTGAAGAATTTTGTAGTTTGTAATTAGGACGTTTTGCCGTAGACAACTAGATGTTGGTTTTGCCGTTCTGCCCTCGATATGCTGCATTAATTGTGAAATGTGTAGGTCGTCATTCAACGATTTCACGGCAAAGTACGGCAAGGATGATCGGTTCAAAGGCGTGGAGAAGATGCGAGATCGCGAACAGATCTTTAGCGACTATCTCATTGAGCTTCGGCAGCAGGAGAAAGAGGAGTCACGAACACACAGAGAGAAGGTATGCTGTTCTGTGCTGGTGGAATTTGGATTTGAATTGAGCCGATAGTCTGAATTTCTTGTTTCACTTTGTACACTGAAACATGCCAGTCTCCTTGTCCTCTTGCAGCAGTCTTCACCATTTGAGTTGTGGAGGCTCATGTTATTAATTAGAGTGTATTAGTATTAGTGTATTATTGTCATTAACGAGGCAAAGACTTAGATTGCATTGCCTCAGCTGGAATTTATTACATGGCCAAGTTCACACACATAGCGCAGTGATCAGTTTTTTTCCTACATATGACGGAAAAGTGGAAGTATGTTACGTAGATTGTAGAAGTTGTAAAGACTAGAAGTTGTAAAAATTAAATAGTGATTTTACCCTCTACTGTGGTTGTTATAGTGATAATATTCATCATAGTTATATCAGTCATAATCACTATAACAGTCAGTCAATCAAGATGCATTCATTTAGCACTGTATGTCGAAATCAAATCAAGAGGTGCATGTTATAATGTGAAATGCACCGATTTATTTAGATCTGACATGACAGTAATGCTGTCAACATTTTTTAGTAGTAACATTTCTTGCGTATCGTCTGCTTGTATATTTATGTATGTTGGCTGATAACTGAATATTTTATACAAATCTTGTTTTAATTGCTTGTTGTTACAGGGTAGGATATTTATATGAGATGTTTCTACTTTGTATTCATTTGCTGCAATTGATTCTGTAGTAGAGATGCATTTAGTCATTTGCAGGTTTGATCATGTGTGATTTGAATATTTTGCTGATTGATACTTCACTGTGAAAGCTTGTACTTCTTCAGCAGCAGTGATAAGATGATTGGATCTATTAGTGCTGATAAGGAATTAGCTATAGCGAGTCGTGTAGACACCTTTGATATCATGAAATCACTTTGAATATTAATTCTTTTGCAGGCAGAGAACATACCGTAAAACGTGATACGAGGCCTTGTATTCTATTAAAGCAAATGCCTCAGAACCCTCCATCTTGTAATAGGGACACAGCTTTTGTTAAAACATTGTCATCTTCTCGTATTATAGCTTTCCTGTATACAACGACATATTTACATTTCATTTTGTTGAAAACGTTCATTTAGGAGACTGCTTGTATTATTAGTTTTACTTTATTAATCTTGATGAGCTCATAAATAGTTAAAGTAGCTTATAGCAGTCAAGCTGAATAAATAGGTTGAGCTAGCTTGTAGAAGATCCTAGAGAAGTTTGTCATACATGTATAGGAGCATAGGTAAAGATCGATGAGTTTAGACAGTTTGGTATAATGGTCTGGTAATGTGCTACGTTTTGAGACGAGCCGACAGTGTTTCTGGCCAGTCATTCGGGCGATTGGTCTACGATGAGTTCTCAAACGCCGGCCGCGGAACTGTTGAGTTTCGTTGCGTATCGATTGACGCGATCGTTCGCAGTTCTGCTCCCTGGCATTGCATTTCATTAGTGTAAGGCAGCTATGTCATTAGCTCATCCGTTAATTAGTTCGTTCTCAGTCTAAATGTTTTGGATAGCTGTAGCATAGTACTCTCCTGAAAAAGAAGACTGGGAAATTGTGTTATAGCTTAATGTGCTAAATATACTGCATATGATAAGAGATTGACAGTTGTACTAAACCATTACTGTCAGTTGACTAAAGTATCCATAGAAAAGTACATCTGTAATTCTGTATATTTGCATTGCTTTTTGTTACAAACTGAGAAGAAATAAAATTTCTAGAGTCATTACTCATTACTCTATATTAGACCAGTCCCTAAGGGTTAAGTTTGTGAACTGATGGGGTGGAACTTGTCAAAATTTGGTAGAATTTTTGTTGCTTAACCAACATCTTTTACAGAAATACTGAAATTTTATAATATATGCCACATGTAGGTGGAAGTGTATATTTTATATATGTTAGTGTTGTACAAGTACTTGTGGTCTCATCAAGTGTTTTTATTTCGGTCTTTTTATGCGCGAAAGCAGGTACTGCTGTAGCGCATCTTAGCCGTCGCAATTCTATTCTGTCTGTCCATCCGTCACACATGCGGATCAGACAAAAACGGTGCAAACCAAATCTTCACTGTCAGCTGCCTGGATGACTCTAGTTTCAAGATCCGTTAAGCTTTTCCATAAATTAGAAAGGGGTCATCCCAAGCAAAGCGCTAAATGAGAGGGGGTAAGGAAAATTTGCGATTTTTAGCCAATAAGTTGCTGTATCTCAGAAATGGTGCAAGATAGAACCTAGATTACTATTAATCACTAATAGGAAGTCGTACACGTTTCAAAAGCGAATGGCATCGAAATCAATAGAGATAAACAAGGACAAGCTGCATACAAAATTTTCAGCATTGAACGTAAATTTCGACAGTTTCTTGATTTTCTAAGTTCAAGGAAACCTGCGCACAGGAGCATCAAAGGCCAGTACTTCCGTACAAGTCGTTATTTTGCTGTTGTTGGCCAGTCTTTCGTGAAAGCGGTTGCAGATAGGCATGGGCACTAGTGACGAGCTTTTTAGAAGTATCAACGTTGATGACTTTGAAAGACCCTGAGCTCCCAAAATAAGGGGTTTTATTGATTTTTGCGATCTTTGACTGTGGCGCACACTTCAAGAGTGAATTGCGATGAAATTGCTGGAGATAGACTAAGACAGTTTGTGAACAGCAACTGTTAAAGGCTTTCGCGCATCTTGTGAGCAGTAGCTCAGATTTCTTGTTTAATTGATGGTTTGTAATATAGTGAGACATGTGTATCTTAACTCTGCTGTATTTACAGTTATCACAATAGATAAGCTCTGCGCATTAGAGATTGTTATGAGAATGTGCTCTGTAATGTTTTGACATATGCTATTGCTTTACATTGATAATCCCATTTCTTGTGCTGTACATCTTTACCTAAATTAGTTTCGTTAGGGTCTGCAGATAATTGGCTAATGCACACACTCTGTGCTTTTTGAATTTCTTGTCACTAAAATTTGCAGATTGTCTTGTGACATGCTTTTGTATTGGAGGAAGGATATTTGCAGTTGTATACTAAGTCATTTCATGTGCTTATTGATTAAGTTAGTCATTGTTATGAATATTATTGTGCAATAAGATGCTTTGTGATTGTGCTGGGAATTGTACTGAGAATTTGAAAATTTTGTTCTGAAGATCGTTTGTCATTTCCATAGTAGTTGTTGCAAGATAATAGTTGCTGTTTACAGATATTTGCAATATTTGATGAGATAGATATATATGTTAATTAGTCCATGCATTATTTGCTTGCAGGTGCATTATATTAGCCACTGGTTTTATTTTTTACTGACAAATAATGATGTGTTAGGATCGTGATGCATTGTCATTGCTGTGAATATATAATTTGTCTAGTGAACAGTGAATTGTTGTTTAGCCGTGACATTGATATTTCACGTGAACAAAAGAATTTATTATTTAGATGCACTACATGTTTGCTCTGCTTGTAGGTGAAGTCAGACTTCCTGGAACTGCTGAAAGAAACAACGGACCTTGATCGACATTCAAGATGGAGTGACGTGAAGAAGAAATTGGATTCTGACCCACGATACAAGGCTGTCGACAGCAGTAGCCGACGTGAGGATTGGTTCAAAGACTACATTCGCAGCATTGAAAAGGTCTGTCGTTAGGATTCGTTACACTGTTCCCTCTTTGCATGCGTGAATACTGATAACTGCGTGAATGCGTGAATACTGCTAATTGTATTGCACTAATTATTTGTACTGATTTTGCTGAAAATAGTTGAGCTGTGTTAGCAGTTTTGAGCGAATAAGTGAATGGTTAGTAATTTGCAATACACAAATAAGTGCCATGCAAGTGGCAGCGCTGTAATGTTTTTTACTTGTACTTTAAAAACCAAGTTTGGGCTCATGCTTATCCTTGTTTGTTTGTTAGCTGTTTGTTTTTGAATGAATAAAAAGAATGATTAGAGTGAATGAGGGAAATACGCAAATAAGAGCTATATTTGTTTTTTAAGTATGTGTGAGTAACTGGCAGCACTGTAATATCTTTTGTGTGAATGTTACGATCTACTGGGAATGTTTTCTTCGAGTCGTGGGCCCATGCTGATTATTTGCTGTGATGTGAAAGAAACCTCTGTACAACTGTTTGGATTAGGTTTGTCTTGGCTGTTTGTTGTTCAGGAGGCGGACGAATCGGAGCGCAAGGCCCGTGAGAAGCAGGCGCGTGTGGAGGCAAGTATGAAAGAACGGGAGAAGGAAGTGAAGGAGTCGCTGGAGAGTTCATTGCGTGAGCGAGACAAGGAGCGCGATCAGCACAAGAAGGACGAAGCAGTGCAGTCGTTCAAAGCTCTGCTCGTCGACTTGGTAAAAGTTGTTGCAATATCATTTTGTCCGCATAGATTTGCTGTAGGTCTAAAACTAGGCCAGTAGAAGTTTTCAAATGATACATGACTCTCGGCGGTTCTTTGATGCATCCAACATTGAAAAGTACCGTCACTGTGGTTACAAGGTGCTTACTTTTGGGTATAACTTGGAGTAGCCAAATTTCCGTAGCCGGAAACAGTTTTAGAAAAGATGAACTAATTCAACAAAAACTAAAGCATCTGTAAGTGTGTGTGTCTGTGTTTGAATGATGGTGTTATGAAACAACTTATCATTACACTGGCCAAGTATCAAATTTAGCAATGCTTCTGGATTGTGCCGATTAACTGATGATTTTTCCTTCATTTGTTCAAATGATATTGTACGGGGTGGTCCAAAAAATGTCCCAGCTTGTTTTTGTCAGAACTTCATCAAATTTCTAACAAATTTGATACTTTTTGGCACGTAGATAGCCAAGACAATACATTTATGTAAGGTACATTCATTGTCCACTTCACATAATCTATGTCACCACACTACGGTGTAAAACACAGATGCTCTAAATTGTTGCATAATGCTTTGAGTTGTTGTCTCCGTAAAAATTCTAACGACCTAATTATGCACACAGTAAACTAAAATGTGATTTGTTCAGCAGAATTATAAGTTTGTGTAACAACTTGCTTCTAAATTATCAGAATTTATGCCCAAAGTGTACACAACGGCTTAGATGTGATGCCATGGCTGGTAGCGACATTAACGATCAACTGATCAATATCCCAGCACTCATTTGTGGATTGAATGTGTTTTGAGCTCATTAGTCAGCTGTTTTATTTTCTGCTATTTTCAGAGTAAAAATTATTTAGTACCTCAAAATTATTACATCACATGGTGCCCTCTGTGGAATTGATAATACAAAAGTGAGCAATTTAATACTGATATTCACTGCGTAATGTAACAATTTGGAGCATCTGCGTTTTGCACTGTAGTGCGTTAACATAAATTATGTGAGGTGGATAATGAGTGTATCCTACATAATTGTATTGTCTTGGCTATCTGTGTGCCAAAAATTATCAAATTTGGTGGAAATTTGACAAAGTTCTGACAAACAAGTTGTAACATTTTTTTGGACCACCCTGTATTACTGATGTTTTCGTTAATTTATTTGTACTATAGTGATGGCAGTGTTAGTTTCGATAACATGCATGTTTCTTGGCACCAGTCATTGATATTTTGGTCTGTCTATCAGTGTATGGTGGCTTGGTGGACTGGTGTGATGGTACGTTGTCAGACTTACGGTTGAGAGATTGTCGGTTCGACTCCCGGTCAAGTCATTATCCAATGGTTACTACTCAGGTGGATGACTGACTATTGGCAGACAGGTAAACCATTTAGGTACATAACCAACACCAAGGTCAACTCAGCCTTCCATTCCTCTGGGGTAGGTAAATTGAGTACTGGCTTCTCTGGCTGGAGTTAAAGTAGGATGCTTTCACCTGTGTCTGGTGGCAGCTAACACTGTGTGATTCTGTATTGCAAGTGATGCTCTGTATGGGTTTTCTATTAAGAGCCTTCATCTTTTTTTCGGTGCTAGGTTGATAGCAATGTTGGTGCTTGATGTAGGTGCGCAGTGCGGACGGTTCATGGCACGACAACAAGAAGCTGCTGAGGAAGGACCAGCGCTGGGCTGACTGTGAGCTTCTCGAGCGCTCGGAGAGGCAGAAACTGCACGAGGAGCACATCAAGACACTGGCCAAGAAGAACCGCGAGATGTTTCACCGACTGCTGGCTGAGACCACTGACATCACGCTGACGTCACAGTGGAAGGAAGTCAAGAAGATGATCAAGGAAGATCCACGATACAGCAAATTCTCGTCCAGTGACCGGGTTCGTCTTGTCGTGTTTTTCTTTTTGCAGTCATAGATATAAACGAGGACAAAATATTGAAGCAAAGATCAAGATTTTGAGACCTCATTGCAGCCTAGACCGGCAGATCCAGATCTCTAACAATACTGTATTAAAGCAACCCTCAGACAATAGCAGTACTGTATATTTGTTAGCAAAATCTCAAGTCCTTCAGCGTTTTAACCAGTTAATTATTTTGTGATCGTTTTGGGAATCATCTGAAGTTGGTGATGAAATTTCCAGGACGCACTGAATCAAGATCAAAACTACAAGCGTTACCACAGGTTTTGGTCTGCGTGTTATTTTTGTCTGATATAAGATGTGATCTTATGTGATAGCTAGTGTATTATTTTGTGACGTGTTTAGAAACGTGAGAGGGAGTTTGATGAATTTCTGCAAGAACGACTTGTCCAGGCGAAGGCTGACCTGCGAGAATTGCTGAAAGAAACCAAACTCATCACGTACAAGTAGGGCTATAGAAATTAATGATTAATTTATTGATTAGTTTTTTTTTAATTTATTGAAATTTGATTAAAATTTTATAATTCTTAATGGCCTGTGGTTGGGTTTGAGATATAGCCTGGGAAAACTCAAAGGCTGTGGCCCAGCCGTCAAGCTTGTCTCTGATACTATAGAGCCAAGTGGACATGTACGCATCCTAGGAGTTAGTCTGTCGTCTGATTTGAGTCTTGAGAAACATGTCTCAGCCAATTATGATACCTGCTTCTTTCATCTCAGACAGATTCATCATGTCCGACAGTCGTTGGATGTCGGGTCGGCTAAAACCCTCGTGCAAGCATTTGTGACATCTCGTGTCGACTATTGTAACGCTGTGCTGGCTGAGTCACCGAGAGTCATAATAGACAAGTTGCAGAGAGTGATGAGCTCTGCTGTCCTAGTAGTCACTAACACTGGAAAGTACGAATACAGCATACAGCATAATGAGCTTCATTGGCTTGATGTGGCTGATCGAGTACATTTGAAGCTGTCAGTGCTCATGTATCGATACCTCCATGGAACTGCTCCACCGTACTTGACGGACAGTTGCATGCTAACAGCGGACGTCACTGATCATCAACATCTGCCAGTCAGCTGAAGTTAGATGTGCCGCACTATCAATTTAACAGTTTCGGTTGTCGGCGCTTTTCTATGGCGGGCCCGTCGACTTGGAATTCGCTTTCCAGCAGTCTTCGTGACCCTGAGCTGAGTCCTGACACTTTCAAACGTCAGCTGAAGATATACTTTTTCACGAAATATTGACTCAAAATGTATTCAGCGCATTAGAGATTTTCTTGAGTATGCGCTATATAAATTTACACTTTACTTACTTACTTACTTGCTATAATGACTGATAAACATCTGTGATCCAAGTTTGCTTAAGACGTGTCATCAAGATTTGTACTTGTAGAGTGTTGGTTCAGCAGTCAGAACTTTGTGAGCTTTGACTACTGATTCTGTAAACTGGTTGAATTCTGCACTTTTTGTGGTCTTTCTGTTTGGCCATGTGAATTAATTGAAATTGATCAAATTTTATTATTACTTTTTCAGGTTAATTGTTTAAAAAATGTTATCAGTACCAGCTCTACATACAAGTACTAAAGTCTGTACTGCATCATCATATTGAGGAAAGTTTATAGTTCTGAGATTTAAATTATTTAGTAATTAAACGTACTGCTGGTACATATGCTGTGTTCACATGTTTGCTTGTATAATATAGCAAACTTATTGTCATTTGTCAAGTTTTGAGTAGAAGAAAATAACTGCATTGCTGAAACAGATAGGAGACAATATTTCATCTGCTGTTATTGTGTGTATTATTTAGGTCATACAAAATGATTGACGAGTCTTCGGGCCAGCATCTGAAAGACATTGAGAACATTCTAGAGGTTTGATCCTGATGCTCTTAGTAGTGTGTCCCTCGTTTGTTTTTACTATATGACTGCTATCATCATTTTGTTCTTCCATGTACTAACAGCATGTGTTAAATATTAAGTGACATTCCCTGTGCTTACCTTACCTTACCTTACCTCCAGGGTGGGCAGGCTCTTACACCTGCCCAGCGCTGAGGCCGTATCAGCTCGGCCCAATGTGCATCCCTGAATGTAACCACAAGGTTACAGGTAGCGGCTATAAAGCCGGAGATGGCTGTAAAGCCATAAATAGACGGCTGTGAAGCCGTAGTCGGCTGTGAAGCTGAAACCAGCACAAAAGCACTGGTAACGTGCAGCAATCTGCTCTCACGTCTTGGTCAGCACTTAGTCAGCTCCTCGCCTCCAGATTTTAGAAATCTTTCAGGTCATTGATGCAAAGCCCTACCACCACGACAAGGTGGCTGACCACGGTGGGGATTCCCTGTGCTTATTTGATTTCAATTTAAACTGTTCTAGTAACATTACTAAGGCAACAGATATAATCTGCTAGCTTTATGCTCAGCTCGTATGACTGTGTTCGTATATTCATATGACAACAATTTTTCAAGTCATTCGTTAAGCTTATATTGTTTGTAATTTTTCAAGTTACTTTGTTACAGTAGGATTTGCTTGTTCTTTTATTATTTTGATGTCCTGAGCAACAGTGACACTTATCTCTGGCATGGCATAGAAAGGTACGATGTTTACTATTAGTTGATTACTATTTTCACTGATCTGTTAATTACAATGATGCTGTGTTTGTCGTTTTAGAACGACAAGCGATACCTCGTGCTAGAGTCTGTTGCTGATGAGAGAAAGAAAATAATGCTTGACTACATCAAGGATCTCGACAGACAGGGGGCGCCACCGCCGCCCACTGCCTCGGAGCCGTCACGACGCAGTACCAAGTAGACGTTGATGGACTGTTGTTGGCAGAATAGTTCAACAGACACTGACGTACTGTTACACTTTTAGTGTCGAGTGTTCTCTTGGTGCAAGACGTCAGTCACTAGTGCACTGCTTTTAGACACTGTCTCAGTGCACAGTGTGCTGGAAGTTCACAGATATTCTTGAATTGTGCTGATGAAAACTTGCACACTGGTTGCTGGTTTGCTTAGGCTCGAGCGTGTAACAGTAATTTTTGGAGACTGGGCTTAATTGTGTTACTAAATTTTACTACTTAAGTTAATTATTGGTTCCAGTGGCATGTATCATTTACTGATTTTATTAGTAAATAATTTAAATATAATAGCTTTGCTCTTGGTATTACTGTGTCTCATTGTCTTTGCAGTTCATGAGATCTTACAGAACATCATGCGAGCAAACGAGATAATTAAACTACTGTCGCAAGGTCCTGCCTTATATGTTGAGGCAGAAAAAAATTTGACACCAGATTTGATGGTAGCATATGAAAGTAGAATCAATACTACTGCACCCTACACAAGTTAAAATAGAAAGAAAAAATCTGATGGTAAGAATTTTGTATAATACTACCATAATTACGACCAGAAGAAGTAAGTAAGTACCAATTTATGTAGTGCCAAAATTTCAGAAGAGAATCGGGTCGTATTTGAGAGGAGTGGTAGGGTGCAGATATGAAGAGCAACGGGATTATATACTTGTGGTGCAGAAACTTGAAATGCACAGGAACCAAAAGACAAGTTTTGGCGCGGAACGTCAAGTAGATGGCTAGAAGATGAGCATGTGAACTTTATAGATTTCTAATGATGTAGAAATCCTGAGGCAGCGCTTCAGACCAGCAACAATGATGCAGCTTGGTTGAACATGTTGTACATTACTCCAACAACTCCGTCCTTGTCTACTTATGCACAGCATACTTACGTTTTGTCATTGTTATAACCAGAGGTGTCGTAGGTTTAAAAAAGTAGGCAGGAAGGTGCAATTTTCCGTCAGACACTGGAAATTTCCATCAGAATTTCAACATATAACAGCAAAATTTCTGACAAGGTAGATTACGAGTGCAAAAATTTCAGTGTTGCTATTTAATTTTTCTGAAGTATAACTTTTCAGCGCCAAATTTTGCATTTTTGGCCAAGATTTTTCGACAGCCAGAAACTTAGGGGGCACTTGCCTTTCCTGAGGCATGATGCCACTGGTGGTAGCAGTACATCCACACCATGAAGGTGAAAGTAAAGGTAAAGTCCAACACTTGCTATAGTGCTTCTTACAGGAACCCAGCAGTGCTTTTACAATCTTGGAAGTGGAAGCTGATTTGCATGAGCTAGTGATCACCGCAGCTGTCTTGCATTATTGTACTGTTACAGTTAGGTGAAAATAATGCATATGTGATGCTGAATAATTTCAGTATTTTTACGTGCGACAGCAGGTACTGCTATAGCGCATCTTAGCCATCGCAATTCTGTCTGTCCGTCACACGGGTGGATCAGTCAAAAATGGTGCAAGCTATGATCACCAAATCTTCACTGTTAGCTGTCTGGAAGACTCTAGTTTTTGGAACCGTAAAGCTTTTCATAAATTTAAAGGGGGTTGCCCCGATCAAGGGCGCTAAATGAGAGGGGGGCAGGGAAATTTTACGATTTTGAGCCAATAAGTCGCTGTATCTCAGAAACGGTGCGAGATAGGGCCTAGGTTACTATTAATCACTAATAGGAAATCATACACGGGCTTTTGATTGCCACCCAGAGCAATGACCTTGGATGACCTTGAATGCCAAAATAGGGTTTTTTGGCGATTTTGGGCTGCGGCACAACTCTATGGCGTTCGCAAGGTGTCGCCACGCAACTATAACTCGTTATGCAATGCAGATGGAGATTTTGGTATTTGTATATTAACTTAGCGTGAACATTCTAGTGGGCAGTGGGCCTTCATGCATGCACTGCTGTCGCGGGTTCCCTTTGCGTTAGCTAGGCTTGCTTGTTAGAAAGTACACTGCCGTACACGGTTGTTAAAAAAATCCAGACTGATGAAATTATTAGCTTTTAGCTTTTCTACTCATTGTTACTGAAAAATATAACATTATCACTTCTGAATTGATTGAGAGTTTTTGAAATACACGTACTAGGCCTATAAAACAGATCTAGACTTTATGCAAGAAAATATTTTTACATCCTAAAATTTTTCTCATTGAAAGAGAACTAGATAGTAGTATCTGCAGTCATCCTGAGTTATAACAAGAAGCCCAGCGTTTTTTGGTTTGGGGGGGGCAGGAAAAGTGTTGGTTACGCCGGAGTCTACGATTGCATGTAAAAACGTGCACTGCAACTCTATAGACCTTCAGATATACCGGCACTGTAGTGTTTGAATGCGTGGTGCATATGCACGAAATAAAAGAGTTTAGAGCCACTGTGACGATATTAAATAACGACCAATTTGTAAGTTTAATCCCGGAAACGAAACCGCGGGATTAGAAATTTCCTCATCTAAGATCCCGTGATCTATCCATTGCAGTCATTGCGTCAAATATGTGAATCGTCTATTACTTATTTTAAATTTTATGTTTACTGACTTCATCATGTTCATGTTCCATAGCACTTCCGGTGAAGAAGAATAAACATGGTATTTGTTGTTATTACTGTTTAAATGTCTATATTTCGTATTCTCACTAATAAGACATAGACCCCCAAGCCGCCTACTTAGACGGCCGCCAGCCGCGAAAATTTCGCTAAGCCGCCGCCGCCGCTAAAATCTCGACTTAGCCGTTAGTCAGCCGCCGAAAAAAATTGCGGCTGTGCTCCTATCTGGTGCGACGAAACACCGCGCCGGACCCAAAAATATCAAGGGACGGCTTTCCCGAGTCAGGGTTTCCATGCATGTTTGAAAGTCCTTGAAATTTTTCTCCAAGTTTAAGGCCTTGAAAGTCCTTGAAAACACGGTTGGTCCTTGAACTTTAGTTTCTAGGTCCTTGAAAGTCCTGGAATTTATTCAGGTAAAAATCAGGGAAGTGAAAAGATTAACAAAATTATAAAAATTTGCCATGTTTGCACTATACAGTTTAATTTTGCATATGCTTTTAAAACATGGTCTTTTTCGCTTGCTATGCTCGCCTTTCATTCCGAACTTGTTACAGCCACAATTTATTAACAGATTTCCTGATGTCAACGTTTAGTCCTCAAAAATTAATGTCGGCAGTCCTTGAATTTTATTTCGTGACCTCATTGGGAACCCTGCCGTGTCCAGAGCGCCATGCAGGTCACGCAGACACCCTTTTACAGTACTCATATTTCAGACCTGTGCTCCCTATATAGCATAGAAGCAAAAAACTAAATTTTCATCATCATCATCATCATCATCATTTTATTTCGTTCATAGACACATAGCATGACATTTTAAAGTTCACAAGTAATGAACTGGAACGACAAGGTTGAAACAACACTGACAGCTGCCCATAAGCCTAAATAATACAAAACACATGCAAAATAAACGAGCAGTTTAAAAACACTTCAAAAATACGGCAAAATCAACAGAGCCTA
>Ga0056128_1000954_pt1 | contig 29949 bp, 17 predicted proteins | sample WorMetLIZISLAND2_FD_71113 | JGI IMG/M metagenome (GOLD analysis project Ga0056128, IMG submission 71113) | Marine gutless worms symbiont microbial communities from Max Planck institute for Marine Microbiology, Germany - Olavius geniculatus... ... | reverse complement strand
CCCCACCCCTCAAGTGCCCCCACTACAACTAGATCCTGGCTACACCACTGCCAGGATGCCACTAGCACAGACCTCAGCACTTCTTTCTTGTTATGTGCATCGCTCGGTGACAACGTCCGCAGGCGCAGTGTTCACCAGCTGTCATATTCTTCATAATTTGCACTATCTTGCCTCCGGGGCTGGTGATGAAATTATGCCACAGCATTGCTCCAACCTGCGTTAGATGGGTGAACATTTAGTCTGTGATAACTGGTCATAAGTGACCACACCTTACTACAAGTAGTGCTTATACTCATAAAACGGTATCTCAGTAAGTAGGCTGTACAGTACATCCAGAGTTGAAATGTAGGACTCTAACAAACATAAAATATTTTATGCTTCGTACAGCTAGAATTCTTAATTGTATCATTTAACACGCGAAAAGGTACAATTTTAACTAATTTTTGTAACCCTGAAATACCGTGATTACAACACCGCCAATCCTGGGATTCAGGATTGGCGAAAACAGCCGGGATCCCTGGATTCGTGATCTCGGGATTTCAATCTCTACTGATGACAGCATCTGTTTAAGCCAAGCATGGAATACCTAACCTCAATCGGTGGCGTTATGGCTGAGAAGCAGTTGGCTCCTCTCACTAAATCTTCAGCTGTTTGAAAAATTTGTCAAAACATTTTTGTCCAAAAATGCAAAATTTGGGGGCTGAAAACCCCCATTTTGGTGAAATTTTAAGCCAAAATTGAAACTTCAAGCACTCATAATTTTCTTTGTCCAAAATTTAAAGCTCTCTGTAAAAAACCGAGTGTCTGCTTGACAATCAACTTCCTGCCTTCCCTACTTTGACACCACTGGTCTCAATGTCAGCTTTTGTTTTGTAAACCAATGAAACATGCTTGTCATTTAAGTATTATGGTAGTATATTAATGTGTGTTCATGAAAGTCTCGACTAGTTTTACAGCACTGACTGAAGCCAAACAGTTCGACACAGAATAATGTTAAATGCAAATTGATCTTCTTTGTGACGTGCAATTTTCGCTTTACGCTTAAAATGGTAGCAAAAAAGGTTAAAAAATGTTTCGGTATCGTCGTATGAAAATGATCAACAGAGAACATCCACGCCATTTCATGGTAGCAACAATTATTTTACACAAAACAAACAATGTGTTAATTCGACGGCGATAAGATGCTACACAATAAGAAGCTTCAACAAATTGTAAGTCAGATTCTGAGTTTTAGTTCATGCGTGCGAGACACAGACACTGTCCATTTTATTCCTGTTCTGTTGTGTATTTCTGTTCCATCATTTCTAAGAAGCTACCTGCACTCGATGTCAGATCCGAACCAAAAAAAACTGCAGCCTCACCGCCTTGCCTCGGTGCAGTAAGATTATGGTAAAAGTACTGGTAATGGAATTAAAACCTGTGTCACAGGCTAACTAACCATGCAGCCCAGGATGAAATAAGAAAAGTACTGCCGCATGCTGAAGACCCCCTAAATCTAAACGCCAACCCCAGTGTATCAATACGATCAGTCTCTTATGCCGACGATACGTTTCAGATGATCTTTGCTTGTGTAGAGACAATAGATTGCGGCAAGTCCGAAACCAACTGCTCCTCCGCGGAGGCATGATTTTAAACCAGCTGCAAAACATTGATCAGCACGAGCATAAATATTTAAAACACCAGAACTACAGGGTGGTGCATGAAAAATGGAACATTGCACGCTTTATGTATGGTACATCAAGCAACTGCACAGTTCTGGAAACAGTTAGCCTCAATCATAACAGCGAAGGGTAGCTAATGTGGTAACCGTATGTTTTCCACTTTTGGCGTTTTACCCCTAGCCTGGACGTTTCGCCCTCAAAACGTTTCACCCCCTGGACGTTGTATCATCCATCCATCCACCTTCAGCAACCATTCATCTCCTCCATGCAGGGGGTGAAATATCTTAAGAGCGAAACATCTGTAATGCACCGATGTGGTCCTGTTGAACACTTGAACACAGCGGCAGTGTGTAGCATGACTACAGTTGCTCAGCAATGATCAAGGCTTACTGTTTCACTTTATCATGCACCACCGCATAGTGTGTACACTACAAAGCAACAAACGAAACAGCGCATTATCACTAGAACTAGGACTGACTGCATGAGTAAAGGCTAAAGAAGCTTCGTTGTACTTTTTCATCTCGATCTTTGACAAACGAAAACGAGATGCATGCTTTGCCAGGGTGCAGTGTTGGGATGGCATCTCAGCAGTGGAAAGGTTTCCTCAGAGGCTTTTAATAACTTCTACCAGTACACATATATAGCATACTTATCCAGAGTTAAGTTGAGACAGATCCCTTACACTCCCTGAAAACTTGCAGGGGAATTTACTGCAACAATAAATTTTACAGTTTCTTTACAGACTGAACGTCATTCCAGTGGCTAAACACACTGCACCGAAGCACGAAATGAAAATGCACAATTTATATTTAATAACATTTAAATTATAACCAGCTGCAAAGGATACGTGTAACTATAAAGTAGAGACAACCGACTTCGGCAGTGTGACTGTAACACTAAAAGGTTGAAACTAATTAAGTCAGAAGACATAATCGTCAATACAGACCAGTCGACTTGTATGCAAGCCCTGTGACAGTCGCTGCTGCTAACGTATTGAGTTCGTCATCAGCACCACGGACTTTGCAGAAAATAGTGCCACAAGCACTATACATCAGTGCTGCCAATACACAGCATGTCAGGAAAATAGTTCTATACACAAGGAATGCAGATAAAGCAGTTTATATGTATACTCAAGAATGCTGCACTTCATCTGATGTAAACGTCATTCCCTTTAGAGCCTAGACAATGCTGAACAATAGAAAAGGCATGTGACCTACAAAAAAACATTGTGAGTGGCAATTCCCAAAAAAGGGTTCTTCTCTGGGGGATGGTCTAACCTAGAGAAATCATGAGTAACTGCAAGCCAGTTGAACAACAACTGAAGGCAGCAGTAGTAACAGCAGGCAGAATTTCAATGGTGTGGAAGCTGGTTTTCTAACATCTGCTATTTCACGTGGTTTTCATCATCTGCAGTTGAGTATAATAACAGCATGTATTAACACAACTTGACAACTAATAAATCAATACAAAACTGTGCATTAGAGGCCACTGTTAGCATTATGTGGTATATAAAGTAATGTTTTTTTTGCTTACTAACTTTTTATATACTTATTATCATTACTCGGCAAAGTGTAAAAGGGAAGCGTACCGACAATGCCAAGTCTCTGTGCAGATGATGCACCTTTCTTAGTGATATAGTTTAACATTCTGCAAACCACACAGCAACACAAACACTAACTGACAGCATAAAAACAACTGCAGAGCCAGGATTACTGGAAAAAGCCTGATATTATGAGAAGAAAAAGAGCAAAATTAACACTTGATAGACTAATAGTCAAACTGCGTCATTCGTAAAAATAAGATCAAGAGGCATTGTATCTAAGTAACAAGGGTAAAAGTCATTTGGCACTAGGCAGCATTGATGTGAGTCGTATGTAAGATTGGCTGCAAGTTGCAGGTGTTCTGACCAACTAAATGTCCCCTTCCCATAGAGGCTAGGGCTTGTAACAGTATCACTTGGGGTCACACACTTTTCACTGGCAAATGATTTTTCACAGCATCCAATGAGTGTGACAGAGAGACTGCTACATTTACATTTCACATTTGCTGCAATATAGCCACCATCCTGATGCTTTCGGCTCTGCCACTCAAATACCACTATCGGTCAGGGCTTCGAAGCGAGAAAAAATAAGTGCCGATACGATAGCTTTGTATATGACTCTCCTCCCCTGATTGATGCAAACATCAGCGACCAGTTGCCTAGATGTCAAAAAACTGCCTGCAAAGCATACCAGTATGTCTTTTCTCAGAAAAGAAGTGCCGGTATGTGCCTTAGGCAGCCAAAGAAGTGCCATCATGCCATACCAATTCATACCATCCCACTTCAAGCCCTGCTACCGGTATACAAGTTAATGTACCATCTTTTCTGCAAAATAAAGGAAAAGAATGAGTCTGCACTGCCAGCTGAATCCATTAACTCTTCTTCTTCTTGCATGCTCTGCCCTAAGGCAGGTTCCAACGACAATGGCGCCATCCGACCCGGCTCTGTGCTCCTCTCTTCAGCTCCTCGTAACTGATCTTCTTGTCGTCTTGCTCCATAAGTAGATCCAGCATCTTCCTTCTTGGTTTTCCTCTTGGCCATTTCCCTTCCATCTTTCCCTCTAGTACAGTCTTCAGAAGACAGTCAAGTCTTAAGACATGTCCTATACAGTTTGCTTGGCGTTGCTAAATGACTTGGACCAGAGAACGTTGTTCTTGCACCAGACACAAGACTTCTTCATTTGACACATGTGCTGCTTGTCTAGCTGATCTTTTCCATCTTGCGCCAGATCCACATCTCAAATGCTTGTATACATAAGTCTTCTTTTCTAAGTGTCCACGTCTCTGAGCCATAAAGGGCTGCACTCCATACTAGTGCCTTCACGATCAGGTCACCTAAAATCATAGAAACATATATTTTGCTCTTCAATAAACTGTCTATTCATCCATGGTCACTGAGCATCAGATCAGGTCTTGCAACTCATCGTGGCAATTTATTAGCATTGAAAAAACATAAGTACATTTTATCTGCTGTTGAGCTTGCCAGCATCATGCTATATGCCTGCTTCTGAGATGCAGAACATATTGCAACTGCTTCTCAAGTAAAGGTGCTAGTTGTAAAAATATGATGAAGAATGACACCGTCACATCCAGATGCCCCACCAACAGAAGCACAGAGAAGAAGAAATGGTTAAAAATTTCCAACAATTAAATAAGCACATAATATGTACATATTTATAATATATTGGAGAGACATACTGTGTTCGCCTGACAGCACCAGTTAACTGTGCAGCTTTTGTGTCTTTCAGACCGTTATATAAACCATTTGCACCACCGATGCCAGCTCCTGAAATTGCAAAGTTCACAAAACTGTCACAATTATTAGTACTAACCATGTACAATATTTGTATTCAGTACATAAAAATTTCAGACACATATAGGCTGCTATTAGTGTTTTATATTAGGCAAAAGCATTCACAAAAAATAGAAAAGAAATGAAAGCATGTGTCAAAAATCGCATTTTTCATAACCCTGCTATATTTAGTACCCACTTGACACACTGATAGTGACTGCCATCAGAATTATGTCAAAATATTCACCGGTAGTAGAAAAACTGGAGAAAACAAACCCTCCTAGTCGATGACAAAGTTGAATAGTATACACAATGTCTGCACAAATGTAACTGAGACATAGCAGCCAGCAGAACTACTACAGCAAATACTGCATTTTGCAACAGCATAATACCCGTACTATTACAGATAAACACCAAACACACAAACCCAATGCTACTGACCCACACAAACAGAGCCACCAATCTGTGAAAAAGCCAACTCAAACCGCCCCCTTCGCTGACTGGCTCCCTCCGGCATAATAAACTGTGACTCAGGGTCCTGCAAAAACAACAGTGATGACAGTTAAATGGTTAACTTAAAACATTATAGCCTTTGTACACGCACAAGAAAAATAATAAGAAATTTGAGCTAATGGTCAAGAGATGCGTGAAAGCCTATAGCAGTTCCAGTTCAGTAGTTTAGCTGAAAATTGGGGTGTTCATGCTAAGTTAATATACAAATACCAAATTTCTATCTGGATCGCATAACGATAGTTCCGTGCTGCCACCTTGTGAATGACATAGACTTGTGTCACAGCCCAAAGAATCCATAAAACCCCCTATTTTGGCATTCAAGGTCATTCAATTGGCGCCAATCGAGAGCCAGTGTACGACTTCATATTAGTGATTAACAGTAACCTAGGCCCTATATCGCACTGTTACTGAGATACAGTGACTTATTGGCCAAAAATCGCAAATTTTGCCCACCCCCTCTCATTTACCTCATTCTGGGCGACCCCATTCGAAGTTATGGAAAAGCTTTACTGGTCCTGGAACTAGAATCTTCCAGGCAGCCAACGGTGAAGATTTGGTGATTCCAGCTTGTACCGCTTTTGTCTGATCCACCCGTGTGACAGACAGACAGATAGATGGACAGACAGAATTGCGATGGCTAAGACACGCTGAAAGCAGTAGCTGCTTTCGCATGTAAAAACTAATTAATTGCATGTAAAGCATTCACAACTGTTTTAACAATTATCTTCCTTTGAAGATGGCAAAAGCAGTATTTTCTTGTTAGCATTCCAAAGCAAAGCACTGAATAAAATTAATATTTCAATTAAAAAGATGCATGATATAATTAGCCAAAATAATGACATGCCACATATACTACTCACAGTGTGACTCGAACAATTCATTGTAGCTTGATTTTGATTAACTGATGACTAACTATATTTACCAGACACAACAAGTCAAAAAGTATTCATTATGATGTGAAAACAAAATAGGCAGAATTAACATCAAATTCGTAAATTTACAAATAAGAAATTGTACAGGAGTAGTCACGTACTACATTGATGAGAGCTGGATCAAAATTCAAATACGGCGAAAGAGTTGATGGAGATGAAGGAACTGCAACAAACAAATATGTACTGTCTGTTACAGATAATCAAGAAAAAATCAGATACCACAATGTATCATCAATGCACAAAAATTAAAAATCTTCACTCTTAACTAAAACACCAACCTCAATTATGCACTGAAAGCTGCAGAATGCTCGATATTAGCCACACTGCTTATAGATCGCAGTGATCAACTTAAAGTAGCAGATGTACTTCGTCACAACACTATTATGTTTCGCACTTTCAGTACAAACAGCACAGACGGGACTACTATGGCAAAGACTAGTCAATCAGGAGACAATTGTTAAAACACAGTTGACTGTTTATATTTATTTTATCGACAATATTTTTTAATTATATTGATAACGTCATTGGTAACGCTGTCACTAAAACAGCTGGGCGGCGGATACATCTAACAACACTCAATTGCACTGCGCAGTTTTCAAGGACGCACGCAAAACTCATTCTCATAACGCACAACATTATGCCCTGATATGTGTAATTCTTTCTTACCATGAATATCCATTGCGCTAGTACCAAACAGACCAGATCCGAAACTCTGCCGACGATCCATGTTAAATCGAACTTTTTGTATCTAAATTTGCACGCAATCACGCTCAGCTCAAATTCTCCAATTATCGACCAAAACAACATAAAATAGATAAATTGCAATCAAAATAAAGTTACACATTCCACGAGGAGTTGCACGAATATCTAAAATAATTTATGGATCGTTATCGAATCGCATTAACGCTGTTGAAGTTGAACTCATTGGGTGAGATCAAGTTTTGGTAAGACTTTATTTTTTAGATTATTTATAAAAGCGCGCGTACAAGGCGACGTAACTGACAATTACAATGAGTTTATTTTGTGCACTCGGCTATGAAGATAGCCGAATAGCTGAATACCGGTAACAACACAGTCCGAGCCTCCGATAATCTTCATTCACACAAAAGCAGTGTAGAATGAGACAGACAGATAGAAAGTAAGACAATAGGCCTATAGCAGATTTTATAAATGCAGAAAAGTACGAACTGAGAAAATGGGCATTGGGCAAAAGTATACACAACTACGCATTTTGTTTTTTTTTTATTTTCTAGCAGTTCACTTTTAGAGTTTTGGTTGTCTCAACCTTTCGAACAGAAGAAGCGGCGTTTACCGTTTCATGTCAGAAAACGAGCCGATAAAAAACTTTCCTATTGCATAACTGATAGTAATCGTTGAGACAAAAATCGATACCAATACTAATATCGCGATATATTAAAAGTCGATACCAAGATCGACACAAACTTGTCGACAAAAATACTGAATACCGATACCGTCCTAAAATACTGACATTGACTCAGCACTAATGCACAGCCTGCTGCAGACGGTGATTTACTTATTTTTGCCGATGTGTTTATCTGTGGTGTTTACTTTTGTGTGTTAAATAGTCTATGGATGTTATAGTAAATAATTTTTTGAACGAAATAGGTTCAATTCGTGCTCATTTGATCTTTCGACATGACGATACCTTACGGGAATATTACACTTTCTCCATTTTTATCGTCTCTGTCTGTTTCTCAGTCTTTGCCTGTCGCGCATGTCAGCAGTGTTCCTTTACCCACCGTTGCCCAGTGTGGATCGCCAGCTAAGGAGTCGGCAAGCTATAATCCTGTGTTATTGTGTCGTAAAGGACAAGAAACTATACAAGAGATATTGTCAAAGACGACTGAAGTATTTCAGTATCTACGTACTGTACAACTGCCAAACGGAGTCAATGTGTCCGCTCAGCAGTTCCAAGATCGCAAGCATAAACTGGACGAACCAATTCGGCAGCTAGAAGGATTGTTTCGAAAGTTGCGATTCATTTACGACTCGGTCAACGAATCCACGGCTAACCTTCCATCACAGCCAGTTGAGGTAGCTTGGGGCATCTTGCACCAACATGGTTCATACTCTCGAATCTGCTGAACCTAGATCAGGTGTTGAACCAAGTTCACGTTGTGTTACTTTGCACGAAGTTGAACTTGGCTCATCTGATCCGGATCAGCTGAACGGCTATGTTTGCACACTGGGCCTGTTTGTCAGCAATGACGTCAGAGTCACACACAGTGCTTACAACACAGTCAAGTAGCAGCAGTAATTGTTTGGATTTCAATCTTCCCCAAGGTTGTTGCACAACTTTTGCGTGAACAACTGTACAGTAGAGTCCCAAAAATATGTATTTTGTCTTAGTGGCTACAGCAAACAAATATCTTGACAGTTGACATAGAATAAAGAACAAATAACTATTGGAACACAGAATACATATTTTCAGGACTTTGTTTGCAGTTGTTGATGTGAAACTTTTGTGATTACTTCAAGAAAATTTGAAATAAAAAAAAATCATGGTTGATCGGTAATTAACTGTTTACTAAGTATTGCGTGTGACTGTGACGTCACTATGCTTGACCCAGCCTGGCTTGGCTAGTTGGCGTCATCCATGGTATAACTGTGATGGTACAGCTGATCTAAGATCATGAACAACATTGATGCAATGCACCCTTAAACTTTTTCCAGTGTATAAACTTATTTGTTGGCATGGTTCATTTTATTGTGGAACATTAGCATCTAGTGTCTTATTTGTTATACATTTTAGTCCACCCAGAAGCGATAGCTTTCGGAGCGGACATGTTTTGCTGGTGTTTTTATTTTTTTTCACCACGAGGTTTCGAGCTGTGTCAGCCAATCGCCGTGAAATTTTGTACGATGGCGGAGAGTGTGTTCGGTTAAAAAATAAGTGTCCAAAGTTTCAGGGGGCGCAGGCCAAAAGCATGCAAAATTTGGCCTGATTTTGGTCGACTTCAAACTTAAACGGCAAATATCTCCGGAACGGATGAAGATATTAAAAATCGGTCAAGTACTTGATCTACTGCAATTTCTCCAAATTTCGGCGAAAAAAGTCTGGTGAACTTTGGTCAACTATCTCGATGTGGAATCATACCACCCACATCGACTTTTCGGAAGACCATATTTCGTCCCCTAAAGGGTGCTAAGCCCCCAAATTTGTACATGCACTAAAGAGTGACCAAGCTTTACTAGTGCACCCCGCACTGCAGATGGGGGTCCCCCTGACAATTTTTTTTTCATAACGGTCAAAAATTGGTTTTAAACTTAGTAAATGAGCACCTATGACATTGGACGTAGGGAGAGTAGCCCAACGAAACTTTAGCACAAGATTTATCGCTGTCTAGGCATGATAAATTAGGTACAAGTTTTGTAGGGCACCGCCCCCTTAAAATTTGGGATGGCAAAACGTCCAAAATTTGGCGTTATTCAAGAAAACTTTTGAGTTTGAGCACAAATGTCTTTGAAGTGGATGAAGATATTTACAAGCTGTAAACGGCTTCAACATGAAGTAGTATCTCTCTGGCATTGAACAAAAAAATTTGTGAACTTTGGTCCACTAACAACAAAGTTATAGGTGCTCATGTTGACCCACCCTAAGTCAACAGTGCGCGTTCTGCATATGCCAATGCATTTGAGTTCGGGCTATGTGACTTTGCTGCCAGGGAAATTTCACTCCCCTGAATTTTTCCCCCAATCGGACTTACAGCGCCGGGTGGACTCACATTTGGCTTTGCCCCAAGTTTCTAGTTTTACTATATGAAAAGGGGCTTCGGTGTGACCTAATTGAACTGTAGGCTGTAATCATGTGAGGTATTTTTCAGTCATCGTGCAAATAATGGTGCACTTTACAGGTGCTGCTTATCCGCTGATGTATAACTGCTGTATTAGTCATTTTAGTGCACAGTTGTATGATGTTTAAATTTGCTGTTTACCTTGTTTGGCACAAATTTCAGGACACTGCTATAAGACTGAGTGCTGCTATTTTGCACTAAAATAACTGAATGTTTCGTCACTGTTAGGAGCTGTTGTCATACGTTGATGCTGATACGTCTCAACAAGAGAACACGAAGAGTGATGAACAGCAGTGCAGCACAGAAGAAGAACGTGAATTAGTTCAGGTACCCTAATCTGTTGTTACTTCGTTACTTCTCACCAGTTACCACCAACAGATAAAAGAGACATGAGGATCATTCTGCTGTCACAAACCAACAAAGGATATCACTTTTATACAGCGTGACCACTTCTCTGGAAAAATTGGACATGTCAGGGAACTTTGCAAATCTTGGGGAAATGTCAGGGATTTCAGCAAAAATCGGAATTGTCAGAGAGAAAATCTTTTAAGGGAAAATTGCCTAAAAACTTTCCTAAAAATTTGCATCAACAGGCTTATTTCACTTAGTACTCTGTACGAGTTATTTTATGCCGAATGTTGCTTACATATGTTTTAGTTTCATTTTCATTGAATATAATTGTAACAGTTTGATCATTGATTTGTTAATACTAGTAGTACTTAGATCTAGTCAGGAGTACCACAAATTGTCAGGGAATTTCATAGTGACTTTTGAGTGGTCACCATGTCTATCCTGTAATTCAATTACTTGTGTGCAAAACTGCATGTTCTCCTAAACTGTGAATCATGCAGTGAAAATTTAAAATGTTATTCTGTTTTGCTGATGTGACTGTTCTAATCTTGTTATTTAAAAAATATATATCTGACTATTTTTATAGGTATTTGTAAAAATGTGTGTTAGTACTGACCAAAACTGCTGTTTTTTTATTGTTTGAAAGAACAGGTTAGGCAAATAAATGAAAAATTGACTGATCATAGTGATGGATCAGTATTAGTGATGTGATGTTACTAGTTGTGACAGTTAAAAACAACTTAATACCGGTGGTTGCATATTTATTCATTAACTTCAACAAAAGCATAGTTTTGCAGGGAATTGATTTCTATTTAATTATCTGGTAACACTTCTCAGTCATTGTGTGTTGCTTTGGGTGATTGTCTTGTAGCAACTGCAGATGAAGAATCGACAGCTCAAGGAGATAATTGATCAGCTTCATACTATAGTTTGGGAAATTAACACGATGATGACTATGCGGCGGACTGTTGCGCAATAAGTTTTTCCAATGATTTTCATCTGTGGTTCTCTACAGACTGTGTAGAATTGTGTGAAGTGAGTGATTAAAATGACAAACGAAACAAGAGCAATTGTGCAAAGACATTGTGAAACGATAGCTGATAATCTTGTAGACATAACCATTATGATTTGCTTCTTAGCAGCATGAGCACTGTTAGTCATACTAGATCTGTAGTTTATCCTAAACACCTAGCTTTAAGGTTTGTTTGTTTTATAATGAGTTAATACATAGGTGGTACTGCTTGATGTTGTTGACAGAATTTTGCATGCTGACATTACATAGTTATTTTACTTGGCGATATTTTATGCACATGTGGGTTAAACACAGAATATACTGCATATTTGCATTTATTTATGCCCATATGTACCATATGACACATAAAATGTGGACCATACATGCTTTACATAGCATTGGAGAGTTTTGCAAATGATGTAGCCATGATCAGTTGATCATTGTAGTGAAGGGTGGACAGCTTGAAAAAGACTTTGCTGAAATAATCGAGGCCAATGAGTTTCAAAACTGTCTGATTACTTGATCTAGGTGTAAATTACATATGTTCCCTTTTTATGTGCCAACTGGTATGTATTAAGCGGTAGAATGGGACTGAAGTTGTATGTCATGTTGACGCAAAATGTTGCTGGGTCTTTATTATAAATGATTGAATAACTAAATAATACTCGATGATTATGCATTAACGTGCAGATAGAATGCGTAAAATAGTTGCCGGGAAACGTTGCTGGAAATAATGTCACATTTCTGCAATTAATCGAGAATAAACGCATTTTTAAAAATAGAGTAGAAATAACAATACTTGGAAGAGTCACCTAGCAGGAGACATTGCCAGTTATAGATTTAGTGTAAACTGTTGGCCACATTCAGCTCATATGGGTTGTTATCCTGCCCATTTTGTACAAAAGAAAACCACAAAAAATATGAGATTATAACTGTTGCATATTATTCACATTATTGCATATTATTTTTGGGTTCGTTTTGAGTGGCACGTGTTTCCACTTTAAACTGGGAACACATTACTGACTTCGGCAAAACACATAATTCAATATATATCTGCTGTTTTTCAGTTATCAACGATAACAGCAACTTGCACTGGTCCGGCTCGCGGCAACTTCAAGACCATGCTGTGTAGCCCACAGTGCAAAATGTGCACTACAGATGTACAGTGTTGCAGTTGGGGAACGCAGGCAATTTGGAAGATGCCATTTCCCAAAATAATATCAGAACAAGGGAGAACGGTAGCGTGCCGTCAGATAACTTGAATCACTGCTCCAGTTAGCTGGACGTTATGTAAAAAATGTGTGTTTTACCAAGTTCACAATATTCTGAGGTGAGGTGGAAAATTGCCCCTCCTGTTGGACGTCCAAAAAATGAAAAAATAATACAAAACCTGACGTCAGCAGATGCGGTTTCCAGGGTGCAAAATGCTCTAAAATACGTTTGTGGTCCTGAGTCGCAGTGGAGCTTACAACACCTGCGACCTTCTAGCTAGGTTACAGGCGACTACTTCTAAGGGAAGGGAAGGGAAGGGATGCATTCCCCCAAACAAAAATTTACCATTGCATCACTGCCAGTGTAAGCGCAATTGTAGAAATGTAACAAGATGTGAGGACAACATGATGGACAGTTGTGTGGCAGATGGCTGAAGATGGTTGAGTCTACTCGTTGCTGTTGGCCATGTACCGGGATGACCTAACGTCGGGCTGTGCTTGTTGAGGAGCATTTGGCTGAACTTGTCGTCTTCTGTTGACGTTCTTTCTCCACATGACGGCACCGACGACGACAGGCACGACAACCAGCAGAAGCAGCATCAGCAACCACCACAATGATGATGATGCCTTCACGTTGTCCATCGCTGAGACACCAGCTGGACATCAACATTCACAAAGTTCTGTTAGGCATGACCGGTCACTAGTCCGAAGAAGCACTAGTCCAAAACTCCCAATTCTGTAAGGTTTCGCTCCACCATAGCCAGGAGCCACCATAGCCAAGGTCTGCCAATACCACAGATGCAGTTTATCCTTATTCCTAACAGCTCCCTGCATCTGAAACAGTTTACCAGCACCCTTTTCCAACACCTTCCGACAACACCTCAGTACTCATCTGTTCTCAGACGACACCATAATTGACTAACTGCTACCACTCGCGCCAACAATTTGAATATCTGTTTTGCCATGCATGGCGTGCTACAAATGCAGATTACAGTACTTACTTACGAACCCTATCTCTATTCACTAACCTACCTAATCCTCGGGCTGATCGGACTGGTCACTGCCACTCACTGGTGCCCCTTTGGACTACTGAACTGTTGTCACTATTAGGCCTACTGATTCTTCAATTAGCTGACTGTTCATACAGCCTACTGTTGTCCGGTCCAGGCTTAGAGTGAATAAGGCCAGGTGCTTCACTCATCTATATAGAAGACCTTTGTGGATTGCCGGAGTGGGATTGCTTCCAGGCTCTATGCCCTTCCCGATGTTCGACCAACATGTATCAGAGTAGGCCTACACGAGTTAAAGAAAGAAAACTCAATGTGATGACTGGTGATATTCACTCTAACAGTATAACCTTTTTAGATAGGCGTCTTTTTGCTATGATTTACACAGATCAAGCAATCAGATGAAAAGTGAGCTGCACAACATTATGCATGCAGTGAAAAACTCTGTAGCCTAGGAGTAAACTCAGTTGTCAGTTAATCAATCACGAAAGAAGGTCCATTTACTCCATGCCCATACTTCAGAACAGGGCTGTCAGAAAATTTTTTCTTCGTATGAAAATTTTCGTTTAAAAATTCAAAATTTAAGGCTGAAAGCTCTGTTGACATAATTTCGGGGCAAATTGAAATTTTGAGCACCCACCCCATAATCTTCTCCATCGAAAATTGCAGCTGTCTGTCTGAAAATTGCCACTTCCTGGCAAGTTTCTGCACTCCTAGTTTTTTAACCCATGACGCCGCTGATTCAGCAGCTGAATATTCTGAAACTTACTGTCTTTATGCAGAACGTCAGGGGCAGCGGCATCTGGATCGTTCGACTCCATGTGCATCTGAGTCAAGGAGTTGATGTAGTTGTCCGGAAGTTGAACTGTGAAGTTGGCTGCACCTCTCTGCGAGTCCATGCGTGTCACTGGCAACAAGTATTTTCACCGTTATTCATAATTTATTCACTCCAGCCCAATCAGTGTCATCATCATGCTGCCAAATAACGATGATGACAACTTGATTGCGATTGGCAGATGAAAAAAAAAATAAAACTGAACCACAAATTATAAGTGCTTGTTGGACATTAAAAAAAAATCATAACAATTTACAGTCTGCACCACATACATGCAGGGATATATTGAAAACCGAAACTTGGGTGTGAAATTATTAGGGGCCCTTCCCTTTCCCGTTTTGCCCTTTTTTCCTTTTTCTTTCCTTTCTATTCCCCTCACTACTCCCTTCGTCCCCTTTAGTCCTGTCCGTTCGCCTCCCTTCCTCCTCCTCTTCCTTCTCCTCCCACTTCTTTTCCTTACCCTTTCCTGTTTCCTTTCCTCTTCCCTTCTCTCTCCTCGCCTCTCCTCTCCTCTGTACGCTTAGAAGTAGGACCTCTGAAATCTAGCCAGGGGTCTGGGGAGGGCTGTGAGCTTCGCAGCGGGGCCAAAAACGAATGTTGTGCATTTTGGCCCCAAAATCTGACATCCTGATTGCAACAACACGATGATTTGAAATCAGCTGAGCAAAACTACTATACAGGAAACATACAACACGCACGATATAGCTGTGGCTCGGTGCAATTCTGGTTGAAGGAATTGGACCAGAAGGTGGCAGTGCTATGTTATGGGGTGTGAAATCATCACTGAGTAGGTTAGATGCAAGAGGCTGTAGACACACAAACCGGTGAGGCGGACGACGTGAGACGCCGTGGAAAGGTTGAGCGCGCGGACGTCGAGGACGAAGCGTTTGGCGCGTTGTCCGAGCGGTGTGTTGGAACTGCTGGTGATGTTCAACCCGTCGACGGTCCACAGGTAGTGCAGACGCTCGTCAACCGCACAGTTGCGACAGTCCGCGATCAGCAGCAAGTTGCGGATGTATAAATGACGACGACAGTTAGCCGCGCACCTGCAGTGGACCAGCGATCAGCAAAAGTTAACTAGGAAGACTTGTCACACCTCACACGATAGTGTGAGTGTTGTAAGGACGACCTTCAAAGTATAAGGGAAAAGGCAAACTTTGACCCTCAGCCAACCCAAAACCCGTGAACCGATCGTCACCAAATTTGAATGGCGTGATTACGTCATGGACGCCTACCATCAAAAAAATTGGGCTCAATCCGCCCCGGGGTTTTTGCTCCACATATAGGTAATATATACACCCATCCTGTTCGAAATTTACTACACTTTTTTGGTTCTTGAACTCGCCTACAGGCGAGTCCGTTAGATCGATTTTTACGCTTAATACGTCAAATGACGCGGTTCTGCGCCAAGAAGTGCCTTTTTATTGTTATAAAATAAAAATTTTATTTTTCACTTATTTATTCACTTATTTTTAATAAAGAAAAAGTCATGCGCTTCTATAATGTTCTTCAACCAATCATGTTTAAAGATGATGTTCAAGTTGTTCCTCCCGAAAACATCTATAATGTTGATGAGATCGGTTAAACGGTCTGCAATAAGCCGCAAAAAGTCGTCGCTAGAAAAGGGAAAAAGTCCGTTGGGACAACACTGTCTAGTGCCGAGCGTGGAACTAGACAGTAACTGCTGTGTGTTGTGTCAATGCTTGCGGCACATTCGTGCCTCCAATGCTTGTATTCCCGAGAGTGCGGTTTAAACCTAAAACACTTTATGATTAGCCTACAGTATGCGTACAGCGTTGTTGCAAGTACTGTTCATCACAACTTCTGAACGTCTCAAGTCGTTTGAAGTCGACTCAAGTCGACTGCCGTCGACTTTGGATCATTTTAGCCTCAAGTCGGGTCACGTTTCTTTACCTCAGCGACTCACAGGTCTACTAATCAGTAAACATTGGGCAAGTAGGCCTAATACGACAAATAACATAAAACGAAGAAGGCTTTAGACTATGTTAGTGACTACCAACCAAAGTCAGCTTGTAAGGACGCCATATGCATAGCCCCATCTAAGGTTACCCAAATGATTTTTGCTGTTTTGGAGGACTGATATCATCACATCGTCCTTACACAAAGTTGTAAACTGGTAAGTTTTTTTTACATATATTAACTATATAATGGTTTGGTTGATTGATTAATTTAGGCCTGTTTTACGGTAATTGGATTGATAGTTATAAAATAAAATAGGGCCTAGTTCACTAAAAACCGTACTTTAATTATTAATTTTTGGATGTCAACTAAATAGTTTAATTTTATTAAATAGTTAAATCACTGGTACGTAGGCCTACAATGTTTTGATTTTAAGATATCATTGGCATATAAGTTGTGATGTTACTTACTTATTCCTCGGGCCTAAGCAGTTCCATGGTCGCATTGTCGCTATATATGGTCGACAATGTTGCACCAATTTACCATAAAGTTGCTGCAAATTAGTTGGAAAAAGATTTATTAAATAGTATTCGGCCTAGTTTAGTTAGCGCGCTCTAATTGCCAAAAAAGTTTCCAATTAATAGTTCAATAAATTTTTAGTTAAAATTCAGTTATAGTTTAATTAATTCTTTAGTTAGTTGTCAATCAGCGCACCTGATGAAGACAAGCGGCGGGGCGCCGCGTAAAACGGTCAGCGGCAGCAGCTGGACCACGTTCTGACCGTCACTGCCGGTCGTCTGAGCTGAGAAGTAGAACGTAGCCGGCGTGCGGTCGATTGACAACATGCTCGCTGAGAACCTAAGCGCGTTGTCTTTGATCATGTACTTCGCACCAACCGCCAGACATTCCGACAGCTCTACACAGACAACGATGAACATATTATGTAAGGTAAAGTACTTCCTGAGCTATAACGCTTGTATAGAACAGCGCTGACCTCCGTTTTCTTAACCAGACGCCACTTTACACTGTGAGATCACGGAAACGGGGTTAGTGCATCGCGCGGTGTGCCTATTTACGTCCCAGCTTTCGCTGATACTCGTTGCGACTACCCACGAAAGGATGGCTAGGTTGAGTTGACCTGAGTGACTGGTTACATACTTAGATGGTTTACCCGCCTGCTGACGGTCACCCATTCAAGTACTAAATTGCAACCGGGCCCGGCGTTGATTAACTTTGTTGATGCGACCAACGACGTCACAAACTAAGCCCTAAACCAAATGAACGTAACACTAAACATCACTGGACGCGAAAAAGTAAAATATAGGACTACTGTACTTTTCTACTACCGCCTCCCAAACAAGCTGACTTTAGCCTAGTGATCCAATTGGCGAGATACTGTATTTGACACAGGCAGAGAATGGAATGAACTGGCTCACGTATTGTACCAAATAACACAACATCGGGGAGTCGAGGTGCAGTTAGCCAATTACATGGTAATTACAATGTGGGTACAGTACAAACATTGATGCCCACTAAATCGTTTCATCTACGCGTATCTTCACATTTTAAGCCACAGAAACGCACCGTCCAAAGAAACACAAGAAACCCAGCTGTCGTTAGCGTGAGCCGACCGTACCGCCTATATCCGAAAGCCAACGTCCTACTTCCATTCGCGGAAAGAAAGCGATTTCACAGAGCGACTACAGTCGCTATGGTGACGCTGCTGTATTGAATACTATGATCGTCGCACATGAGTGATGGCTACAGGCAGCAACTTTGCATTCAAATTGCGACCACACCGCTGTATCGGCGATCCGTTCCAACGTACAGTTTAGCCACAATACATTCGCCACCGAGAGACCGACGATACATCGTACCTAAAACTCAATATAACGGTCGGCTAATACAGGAAATGGCTAAAAATAGACCTAGCTGTTTACCGTGTGTTCTCGTGCTTTGACGTCGAATTGCAGCTGAGCGACCGCGTCTACTCGAGCACGACCATCTGACTTCGAGTTTTGACTCAGGACTCAGCTCGCTGGACTTCTGCTGCTGTTTTCTCACTTTTAGCTCAACGGTTTCGTTCACGTCTGTAACATTATGTCAACAGTCGACAGCTTCCACAGCAAGGTGACTGACGACCAGTAACAACGTCGTCTAGATTTTGCACTGAATTACCGACAGACATACATGAACATTTATGTAGCAGAGCTTCCTCAGCGGAACTAAGTCTCCATAGTGTACAAGAAATTTGAGCTAATGCTCACGAGACGCGCGAAAGCCTATAGCAGTTCCGGTTCCGTAGTTTAGCTGAAAATTGAGGTGTTCACGCTAAGTTAATATACAAATACCAAATTCTCTATCTGGATCGCATAACGATAGTAGCGCGGCGACACCTTGTGAATGATATAGACTTGTGCCACAGCCCATAATAGCCAAAAAAAATCCATAAAACCCCCTATTTTGGCGTTCAAGGTCATTCAAGGTTATTGAATTTGGCACCAATCGACGAGAGCCAGTGTACGACTTCCTATTAGTGATTAATAGTAACCTAGGCCCTATCTCGAACCGTTTCTGAGATACAGCGACTTATTGGCCAAAAATCGCAAATTCTGCCCATACTTCTCATTTAGCGCCTTTGAATTTATGGAAAAGCTTTACTGTTCCTAAACCTAGAGTCTTTCAGGCAGCCGATGGTGAAGATTTGGTGATTTCAGCTTGCATCGTTTTTGACTGATCCACCCGCATGACGGACAGACAGACAGAATTGCAATGGCTAAGACGGGCTGAAAGCGGTAGCTGCTTTCGCGCGTAAAAACTGATCTAATTGCAAGGGGGAGGAAGCTAATTTTAATGGGTGTAGATGTTCGTGGCTTGGAAGGCTTTATCGTCAATGATATCTCGCGAATTACCAGAATACAAAATATTACGAAAAAAATTAAAAATCGAAACTGCGTGTAGGCCAATGCTGAGCTGACCTAGGCCTAAGTGACCGCAGTACAGCCTGACGAGTTCACGTTCCTCAGTAATGTAAACAAGAGACTCTTGTAGCTTATGTTGTTGCTATAGCTCCAGTTACTCACAGTATGTATGCTTTCGTGATTCAACTGTCGCTGGAGTGACAGAAATGGACGCGGTTGTCATCAATTTGTCAACTGATTCAACTGGTTTGTCAACAAGTTCTTCTGAAACCACATCGAACGCCGACTGTCCGGTTATCGCGTGCAGCTTTCCATCAGATGCAGCATACTTTGCCTAGACAGACATACGGACAGCTGTGTAGCCTACATTAGTCCTCGATTTGATGGGGCCTGAGGGCTCAAACCCCCTTTGCATGCAACTTCAGCAACTTCAGAAAGCTACAAAAATATCGTAAAAATTGTTGTTTGTTTCCTCTTTCTGGTATAATGTTAACGGCAAGCAGTAACATTAGAATAATTGATAACAGAAAAAATGACGTAGGCCTATAGAATGAAAATAAATAAATTCAGCTTCGCGTGTACGTTTAAAATGGAGTTAATCAAAGTTTTATTAATTTTAAAATATCATTCGAAAAACTACAAATGCCTGACCAAGACTTTTGTCTGAGAAGATTATTCTTCGCACGAGCTAAAAGCGTGCATGAAACTTGCTGACTTCGAGCCACTGAATCAGTGAAACTATCACTGAAACTATCAATCAGAATGTTTATATAACGCAATATGTCGCAAACGAATTAAAGGCGAATGAAGACTGCAGTGAACAGCGAACAGCTAATTTATGTGCGTTATCATCGTTAGCATCCACGTCTACATAGATGTAACAAAAAGAGACTTTCTGAACACCTGTATGTGGACGTTGTAGCGACCAGGTGAAAAGTGATGGCTGGCGGGAATGTACAGAGCGAGTGATCCGTTGCGACGGTCAAGCGCGACGATGCACTGGTGGTTGCTGCCAGTCTGTGTCGACTCGACATTAGCACCACCGCTCACTGAGCACGTCACGTCAATCACCAGTACATCCTTGAGGCTGTCGTCGTGCGACATGACGACCGCCGGAATGCTAACGTTGCTCCTGCTGACGTAGCGACCTCGTGCCGCCATTTGGAATGCCACCTCGCGCTCCTCCGCGAAACCCTCGGGCGCCGGATAGACCGGCAGAGTGGCAACGATGCCGGCGGTCTGCGCAGCCTGGCGGGAAGACGCGTGCTCGAGGCCCTTGGAGATGTTGAACGCGACTCCCTCGATGCGCCCGGACATGCGTACTCGGGTGGCGTTGGGCAGGCTGGTGGCGTCGAAGGAGCGGCGGATCGTGGCGGTGAAGTAGCCGTCGGCGTCGACTTTGTCGCCGGCTGGCTGGACCACGTCGATCATACGTCGAGATGCGGTGCCCGGCATGTCCCAGTCCACGATCATGTTACGCACCGGATGACGCGCGAAGAACTCGAGCGTCACGTTGCCGGCGTCGTCACTGCGCGTCGTCACGTAGACGTTGCTGTCTATCGGTCCGCGCGTCTCGGTTGTCTCGAGCTCCGTCTCTGCGGACGAGAGTGGTCGCGGGCCGCAGTCGCTCGTGGAAGCACCTGCTCGTGACAGGATAGACGACGACAAGGACGAGGTTGATTCCAAGTCGGTGCTGGACGCTTCTTTGCTCGGTGGCTGGCGGTGCAGATGGACGACTTTGACGAGAGCCAATGAGTCGTCGGCGTGCTCGACGATGATCAGCCTGCTGGTGTTCGGTGCCGGTCCGACGAAGTGGTGCGTCAACGTGGCCGTGTAGTAGCCACGCAAGCTGCCACTCAGCCACAGCGGCGGCCTCTCGTCCGGTACCAAGTCTACCACAGTTCTCACGAACGACTCGACGTCAGTGCCCCAGTTAATGCGGACGTCGTCGACGCGCCTGCCAGCCAGCAAAACGACCGTTGCGTTGCCGGCATCGTCCACCTGCGCACCCAACACCTCGAAGTCGGTGAACTTCGACCTGGATCGATCCACCACGTTGACGGTCCGTGATGTGACGAAACACGCACCGTTTTTAGAGCCGGTCAGAGTGACGCTGATCTGCTCCGGTACTGGCAACGTTGTTAGGTTCTGCTCCGGTTGGCCTACTGGCAACTTCGTCAGGTTCAGCGTCATTTCCGCTGTGTACACGACTACGACCGCGGAACCATTATCGATTGTTGTGTTGCTCCGGTCGAGTTTAACGTTCTCGGAAAAGACTTCGTTCAGAACTTCGACCGTGACGTGCACACTTTCCAGACCATCGACCGACTGGATGCGAAGGACTGCGGCACGCTGACCGGGCACGCGCCACGCCGTCACGTTGAGCTCCACGGCGACCGGTCTCATGTAAACGAGTCGCGTCGCAGCGAACTTGTAGGTTGTGTTGAAGACGCGACCGGTGAGACCGACGACGAACTCCTTGCGACCGTCGGCGACCGCATCGCGACACGACAGCGTCGCCGCGTACAGCGTGCCGTCACCGTTTGCCGGCGCCCAGATAGGCAGCTGTACGTCGTAGAACGAGACGAGGTCGACGAACAGCTGGTTGTCGTAGCTCCACTCGGCGACCACGTCACACAGTCGGCGTCGGCTTGTAATCAGGATCGTCCCGGCGCCGTCGTCGTCGACACACGTCGTCAGGTCGAGGTCCGTGAGTTCGATCTCCTCGAAGTCGATGACGATCCTCGTCTGTGACAGTTCCATCACGTTGCCGTCGCTGTCGTTCGTCAGCAGGCGGACGTCGTACGTACCCGGCTGCCGGTAGACCTTCGGTATCGTCGTGCTGTACGAGAACAGTCTGCGTAGATGAGGCTCGGTCCAGTTTGGGAGGACTCTGATGGGCGTCAGTTCGGCGTGGTTCACTACATAGCGTTGTCCGTTGCCGAACGTCACCGACAGCTGGTCGCCGAATGTCTCGTTAACCAGTAGCAGGAAGACGACTTCGCTGTCGGACGAGTAGCCGCCGTGCTTTTGAGCGTACAGCAGAAGTCCTCCAGTCGGCGCGCTGACGTTCTCTAGCACCAGCTGAGCACAACACAGCCATCACCAGTCACCACAACGTGCACGTGTAAGTGAGTGAGTGAGTGAGCAATTTCTTAACGGCATATCAGCAGATTTAAGGTATACAATGCCGCTGAGCATATTGGTGGCAGATCTCGACAAGGTCAGTATGGCACTAACCTTGTTATAGGACCTAGGCCGAGGGTTCGCTGGGCATGTCCAGGCAGGTTTAACTGCGGTAATTTTTTCCCGCGTTCTTTTGGCCATGCCGCCAGCGGTGTTTTGTTTAGTTTCTGATTTGGAATATAACACTGGTTTAATTTGCAGCACTTCTTCTTATGTTTTAACGTTGTCACCAATTATATTTTTTTATTATTCCACTTTATTGTGTTTCGTCGTTTCTTAAATAAAATAAATAAGTAAATAACATAAATAAATCAATAAAACAATTAAATCACACACACAATAAGATAGAAGTCGGTGTCACGACACCAACACAAATGGCCACGGGCTATTCGTCCATACCGCCGCAGCCTAGTCATGGAGGACGCGACGGTGATGCAGGGTGTTCGACGCATAGTCCACCCGGCCCAAGAACCCTGAGAAGACGAAAACTTCATGTTTCACCGCAGCATGCCGACCATGACACGGAGGACGGTGATCAGTCGGAGAGTCAAGCATCAGTGCATCAACACGGAGGAGATCAAGGCGAAGAAGAGGCTGGTGTTGACACGGAGCGAGCGCCGGCTGCCGTCACGTGGCGTGCTAACGTTACAGAATAAAGATTATCATTTAAGTTTACATCATAAAAACAAGCAAAGCACAGACGGCCGACGAGCTTACCTTGGTGTCTGCGCTGACCGTCCAGCGTTGATTGACGCGGCTGCCGATCGTCAGAGAGACGGAATAGTTCCTAGGCCGCATGTAGGTATGCTTTACCTCGCCGACAAGCCACGAGTCGGGGTATGGCAGCGGGTCAGAGAGCAGTGACGCGTTGCCGAGCATCACCGGTGAGCTCGTTCCGTCGTCGAAGTGTAGCGTGGCGGGAGCGCCAGCACCGGCAGCGGCATTCTCGACGCCGACAATGAACCGGACCTCCCAGGCTGACTCGTTCAACCGTCGCACCGACGCACGTCGCACGTCGACCTCCCCGAGCGACTCGGTGAACAGCCGCGGTGACCCGACCGACAATGCGGCAGAACGACCGCACGTTGTGTTACAGACGGTCGTGTACGCTGACGCCGTGAAGTTACCCAGGTCGGCGTAGACGTGCCAGAAGATGCTCGTCTGTCCGCCATGGCGGTAGCACTCCGCGGCCCAGGGTGGGGGCAAAGAAACGGTGTCGTTTTGACGTCGGGTCACCACGCTAGCCGCCGCCGGCGCTAGAACGCTGGACACGAAGTCGCCATCACCGAAGTCGACGACGACATCGGAGAGGTTGTAGCGTGACGACAGAACGACGATGACGAAGCTGACGTTGGTCGACTGGGCGGGGTCAGAGTAACAGAGAAGTACGCATTCGTCATCGACCACGTTGACGAACAGGCTCGATGTCACCACGTCCGTCGGCCTCCGTGGTCCGCGAACCTTCACCGCACCACAAAACATCGCCGCAGTTCTTCTTCGAACACACTGCAGAGCATAGGTCGATAATCCGAAAGTTCCGTTTCCCCTAATTCCTAATAGGGTGTTTACACGATGCAGCAAACTTCCAGCAAAGTTCCAGGAAACGTCCAGCAAACATCCAGCTGGCCTGATGGAACCACGCCCTTTATTATCCTCTCAGCTGCCTAGCCCGCCGCCTATCAGCTGTGGACTAAGCCGTAGGCTGTGGGCTGATAGGCCTACGTGTTATACAGGCTTTCCAATATGCCTATCACCAATATCATTAATATTTAAATCTGTGGTTACAACCCGCCCGTCCTCCTAATTATCATAAAACTTTCAGCTAGCTGGATGAATGCTGGATCGTGTAAACACCCCATAACTCTAACCTAAACCTAAACCTGACTACTTTTTGCTCACGTGCACTAAACTTAAGAATGAACGTTCATGAAATTTTATGGTGGTTTTTAGTTGATATGATAACGAACGGACAAACATTCTACCTATATTCAATTCACGTTTACAAGCTGTAAAGGGGCAGCAGGCGTAAAGATGCGTGCAGGGCGAAATAACTGAACTGAACTGAAATGAAATGACTAACCAGCCGTTCGCCCATTTGTCAGTTCAGTTCAGTTCAATTCAGTTATGTCGCTGTCTACGAGCCTTAAAGATAAATGCAGGCTCGCATACGTACAGAGAGTCGGACACGGTATGTGCCGGCACAGTTGTAGCGGTGCGGCACGACGGCTCGGTATCTGTAGCTGGCCGAGAGATCGTCGCGTCCAACGTTGTTGTCCCTGCTCAGCGTCACATTGTCCAGTCCGGCCGAGCCGTCTCCGAACTCGAGGGTGGTGCGTACGCCGCGGACGACGTCACCCAGCCGGACGACGAACTCGACGCGCTCGTTGCGCACGACGGTCGGCGCCGGCGCGGAAAACAGAACGTCGCCGATGATGTGGTCGAACTGTCGATGACAAGTGGACGACAAGTGACGAGCCGCAGCGCCGCTAGACTGCTCGTCGTCTGCAGCGAGTCACAACAAACACGCGAATGAATTCTGCCGACAAGTTCCGACGACTGTATGACATTGCGACTGTGAGTTATGGGGTGCTTACACGATCCAGCAAACGTCCAGCAAACTTCCAACAAACGTATTCAAAATACACGTGCTAATGCTGGACGTTTGCTGGACGTGTGCTAGAAGTTTGCTGGACGTTTGCTGGATCGTGTAAACACCCTATTAGGTTTAATTTTACGGCGGCTTTTGCTGCTTGGCCGCTACGAACTAACTACACTTGTTTTTCTGTGAACATTAATCTTTTAATTTTTCCAGGGTAGTGTGTGACCAGTTTTAAGGTGAGGTGAAAAATATTGCACCGGTTTCGCTGAAAATTTGTTTCTCTTTCCAACCGTGCAAAGTGGTGACGTAGTGGCCTGGCACGGTCACGGTGTATTTCATATAGCATCATTATGCCAATGACAAATTGACAAATCCAGAAGCAGACGTTCAAAAAGTATGTGTATAATACGATGATAAATGTCTAACATGTGCGACTGTTCAGTAGGTAAATGCGACTGACTAATACTGACGACATTTTAGTGTCGGTACTACACCTAAATAGAATCAGAAATAAAACTGATTATAGCTATAGTATACATTGTCCATGTACTGTTAAAACTGTAATTCAAAATTAGCACGTTATTTGCCAAACAGCGGAGCTCTTAGACACATTCGATAACGCACAAGTACAGCGAGACATAATAAAAATGAAACAAACTAAACTGAACTGAACTAAAATGAAATTAAATTAAATAAAAGCCGCGCGCTCCGGCTTTCAGTTTATTTTATTTTATGTCATTTTACTTTATTTCGTTTCATTTTTACGCGCGAAATCAGCTACTGCTTTAGCGCGTCTTAGCCATCGCAATTCTGTCTTCCTCTGTCCATCTGTCTGTCCGTCACACGGGTGGATCAGTCAAAAACGGTGTAAGCTAGGATCACCATATTTTTACCTTCGCTGCCTGGAAGACTCTAGTTTTAGGAACCGTAAAGCTTTTCCACATATTCGTAGGGGGTCACCCCAAACAAGGGCGCCAAATGAGAAGGGGGCAAGAAAATTTGCGATTTTTAGCCAATAAGTCGCTGTACTCCATAACGGTGCGAGATAGGGCCTAGGTTACTATTAATCATTACTAGGAAGTCGTACACTGATTGCTACCGAATTCAGTGACCTTGGATGACCTTAAACGCCAAAGTCGAAGCAGCGGAGTTTGGGTGTAAACAAGTAAAAACTACAGTTCAGTGGCGTCGTTGCTAAAGAGAGCCGGGGCCGGACAACTCCCACCCCATAAATTTTGAGCTATCGGAAATTTAAAAAAAAATTTGTTCCAGTCGGGAATTTTTTTCCAGAAATGTAAAATTTGAGTCTTACAAACCCCATTTAGGACATCTTATAGGAAAAGTTTAAATTTTAAGCAGCCACAATATTTTCTGTCGGAAATTTGGAGCGTCTATCGGAAAAGTGCAACGACGCCGCATGCAGAGTGAAGTGAAGAGACGAACACGTGACTGGGGCGTAGCACGGCACGGCGGTGTCGTAGCGCTCGCCGGGCAGATGATCGGCCAGAAAGCAACAGCCGCACGCCAGGCAGCGCTCACGGTCAGTGATGTAACCGTCGCCACACCGACGACGTCGAGGCTGCTCCTGAGGCAGCAACAGACATCGGTTCTCTCCGCCCGACGACGACTCAGTCTTACTTCTTCCACCTAAACAGGTCATGCACGTCCGTCTAAATACGGCAATCGAGCAACAAAAAATAACGAAACTGATAAAAAACACTCCAAGTCTTTATACTGCTATCAATCGTCACGCTCGAGTGGAGTAAAATCGTGGGCTATTATAATTCTCCAAACACTGCATTGAGAAATACGATGACTAACTAGGCCATCGTGATTTGTTTGAAATTGCAAATTTCATTTATTGTTTTCTAAAATCGATATTTATCCTTTAACCACCACGATAAGCTGTCTTGGCTATACACAGCTTATGCTATAAGTTTTAACACGATCTATAATGCATTATGCAAATGTAGCGAGGCATAATAAACTGAAAACCGTGTTGAAATGTACTTATTTCATGGCCGTGATCGACGGCGTGTTCTACCTAGATGCACCTGTGATACACAATCGCGAGACGCTATCAGTCGTGACGTTTGAGTGGAGTAAGATAAATGCACAAAACATCAGTTTATATACCTTTTGTGATTTTTGCTGTTTTCAATGTGCAAGTTCTTTAATATTGTCGTTAACAAGTGTATAAACCGATGTTTTGTGCATTTATGAAATATAAAGGTGAAAAAAGGCATAGAGATTGCAGAAATGTATGCATGTAGCATACCGGGCCGGTAGATGGCGCTGCTCTTTACAAAGCGTCGCATGCGTGACAAACCGGGGCTGCCCTCTTTGCATACTTTTTCTGAAATAACCAGCAAATAAATGTCCATTAAAAAATGCACTAAAACCAATTATCAGACAACGCGAGCTGACATTAGCGATGTCTTTCGTGTACCATAGCTGTATTTCATTGTTTATTTTGGTTTTATTGCGGCTGATGCATTTTTAAAGAATTTTGTGGTACGCTAAAAACCGTAACCCATTTTCAAAAAAAACATTAATTAGCTGAAATATAAAAAACAGCATAAAACTAATTTTATTATCGATTTTTATATCAACTGCCACTGCCAGTTTGTGCGTAAACTTTTTGTGCTAAAATATACATTTTCTTTTTTGTGGCAAGAATATAGGTTAATAAACAATTTCATTACATAGTAATAAATTGACACTAAGGCCTACAAAAATAAATCGTCTGTTAAAAGGAGTGCATATTCGAGATTTCATTACAATGCGTGCAACATACAACACGCATTGTACAACATGCGACGCTTTACATTAAAAACAGTAATATATACATGATACACATAATTATTTTGCACACAAAAACATTCTATTGTGTAAATTTGTGTTTGTAATTTTACAAATAAAAACATAATTGCAATTACGTTAACTACAAGAATATTATAATTACAATTTCGCTATTAAAATTGCAGTTTTGTGTTAAGCCAGTCGCACATGTGAAACAAAACAGAAATAAAACAGAAACAAAACCGTTTTGTTTCTGTTTTATTTTTGCTTCGTTTCACATGTACGACCGGCTTTATATTGTTTTACTTTTTACAGAGAGTGGACTGTAGAGTGATTAATGTTCAGTGCATAAATAGTTTTAATAGCACACAGCTATAATCATGCATATTTAATGAAAAATTGCGACTAAAAAAGCAAGTTAAACTAGTTCATCGGCGTAGTTAATTGTGTAATCGGCGTATATGCACTAGATACCGTATTGCTGGAGTGGGTAAGCGAGTACGCAGTAAGAGCTTATACCACTCCAGAGAGTGCGGTATCGTCCTTACATATCTATCGTCTTTACACCACGCTTAGATGGCATAGACTAAACGATCGTTTGTTTCATAACGCACAACTGCAGCTAAAAGCTGTCAAAACTACCAGTTCCGGCTGAGCGTGTGGTTCAACTGTCTGCACTGACCGGTAGCATTGCGATGCAGACGCACGTAGACGACGAAGCCCGGCCGGTCGGCTTTCAGCCGCAGACCGTCGACAAAGTCGCACCCCGGTTGTCGCAGTTCGGCCGAACTAGCTGTCATCAGTCGGTCACGGCCGGGCAGACGACCGACGCCCACGTCCAGACGTTGTCCGTCACTGCTGGCTGAGACCCAGAGGTCGCGGTAAGCGCCGCAGCGCAGCGGGTTGACTGATGCTGACGCCAGAGACACGCAACGCGTCGAGTTACAGCGCCTGCACAGCAGACACGATGGCTCTGTGAATCAGTAGCACGGTGGACGCGCGCCGTGCATGGTGAAGGGTTTGGATAATGTACACAACAGTCACGTTCTTTTCTGTTTTTTAAAGTCATTTTTCGGTATTCTCACTTGTTCAAAAATACATATGTAAATTATAAAAACTGGAAAAAACGAAGTAGCAGCTTAATGCAATTCTGATATCTGTAAAAGTCACCTTGATCCACGAAAGAAAAATGCAGCACAAATCCCAAAAATGTTAAAAGAACGAGAAAAGATCGTTCAGATAAGACTAAATACGTTTTTTTCGACAGCCTCCAGTGACATCATAGCCGGGCGGCAGGGGCAACTGTTTTTCTCTTAAACTTTGAGGCTGTCGGCAAATTGTCGGAAGACTTCTCTTTGTCCAAAAAAATCGTCCAAAAAAGCAAAATTTGTGGTTGAAACTCCGTCATTTTAAGGGAAATTTGAAGACATAATTGAAATTTCAAGCACTCGTAATTTACCTTGTCAGAAATTTGTAGTATCTCTGTTGGAAAACTGCAACTTTTTGCGCCGCCTACTTTTTAACCGACGACGCTGCCGAAAGCCTTTATGTCGTTTCAACGCTGTAGGCGCTTGCCTGATGACGCTGAGTTCGGTGCCGTTTATTCCCAGGTGTAGAACGACCTCGGGACGATTGGGTTTGCTCTGGCACAGGACCAGGATCAGCTTGGCGCCGGCTGAACATTCGAGCGGTGTTGTCGTCTGACGTTGAAGCGCCTGGACGTAGAGTTCAAAGACGAGACTGAAGGACGCCGTGCTGAGTCCAACGAGCGGCTGCATCTGAGTGGCGAGGTGTGACGACGAATTGTACAGCAGCAGAACTGCGCACAAACACCACTCGTCAGTTCATCTTTG
>Ga0056128_1000953_pt1 | contig 29960 bp, 14 predicted proteins | sample WorMetLIZISLAND2_FD_71113 | JGI IMG/M metagenome (GOLD analysis project Ga0056128, IMG submission 71113) | Marine gutless worms symbiont microbial communities from Max Planck institute for Marine Microbiology, Germany - Olavius geniculatus... ... | reverse complement strand
GGCACGATAGACTGGGTATCCCTGAACGTAAAGCGCGATTCACTTGAGAACTGTGCGTTGGAGGTTTGGGGTCGCAGGCCCCCAAAAGGGCCCCAAAATGTGGCCTAGAAATCGCCCATTTGCGCGCAATTTTCGCCGTTTTATATCTCGCTTATTTTCCTTCCGATCGGCGCGATTCTTTTACTGTCTGGTAGGCCTCACTTAGCTTTGTGCGACGCCCCATCACGATCCCGCTTTGCGCTTACGGTTTTTGACTCAGTGCCAAAAAACGAAAATTACATACCCCAATATCGAGGTTATTGTCGCGCGGTAATGCGCGGTTTGTTTACCACCTGGTCGGCCTAGCCGAAGGCCATGCGACATCCCATCGCAATCCCGATTTACGCTTTCGATTTTCTTTAGATACAGACATCTAGATTTTTGGGGATTGGCGTTCAAGCCCTCCTTTTCGACTCCGAACACGCTGAGTGTCTCAGCAACAGGCTATACATGCAGTCTGTGCTACGGAAGCTATAATTTTATACAGTTAAACTTGAATACGTTACTAATAAAATTGGGCTATACAGATACACTTTTAGAGACGTGTGGTCTAATGTTCCGAGTCCCATATTCCAAGTTCAATCCTAACTATACTTGAATTGCGATATGTAGCCTATGTTGGACAGAAGCTGCATGTCGTCTGTGTCCTTAAACGCTTCTGCCTGTCGTTTTCAGAAACGAAGACAGAGCGCTGCAATGAAGCATGACAAGCGGCGTGTCATCACATGAGATCGGCGTGACTGCTGAAACTGCTGCGTTCGTTTTATGCACAATCGACAGATTCATATGCATCACAGCTCCGGCATGCAGTGGCATCGTCGCAGAGAGAGCCGGAGGGCAGTCCCCGCCCCCTTAATTTTTTGGTTGTCGGAAAACTGGCGGATAATCTTGTTCTTTTGTCGAAAAGGTTGTTCAAAATGCAAAATTTAGGGCTGAAAACTGCCATTTTTGGGGTCATTTAAATTTTGAGCATTCATAATCTCTTCCGTCAAAAACTTGCATTGTCTGTCGGAAAGTAAATGCAACTTCTTGCCGCGCCTACTTTTTTTCACCCAAGCCCGATGCCGCTGCCGACATACGAGGGTTGATCAGTAGCCTAAGTAATAAGAATTAATGTGTTAGACTTAAATTTTTTTACAATCTATATTCCTGTAAAAAGTACATTTTCTTCAAACACATACGGATTTGTTGCAGATGTAACGTCATTGTAGCCTAATTTATGACGTCACAGCGAGTTAAACAGAAACGATTTGGAGTGTTAACGCGAACAGCGCAGAATTAGGCTCGTTGTTGCACGACAATTCTCCAGTCTGCAGCCGAATTTAGCAATGTGGTGCCCTGAAGCATCTGATTTTTTGAAAGCCCTAACAAATTCGTTTACGAATTTCTCATTTGCACCTTCGAATATACGATAGCCTTAATCTGCGCTGGCCGTAAATAAGAGAGCGAGAGCTAATTGTGACGTCGCGTCAAAATTTAACACTACCAGTTAAATTTTATCGAGAAGTTAACAGTTTATAACGTCTGTTGTGTTGACGAAGAAAGTAACAACATTCTTGACTTGTTGCCCGAAAGCCCTTAATGTGCGGGGGCCCGAGAGCAAGCCCCGGGCGCCTTGCCATAAATCCACTACTGCACTTAACACCACAAGTCAATGATTGCCCAACAAAATGTTGGCGACTCTGCCTTTATACAATAAGATCATCCTACACACAATAACGACCAAACCCCCAGTAACTATTATCGATTTCGATATCTGAAATTTCTATCTCTGTGATGTCCGCTAGATACGATTCAATGTTGTTTGCACTGATTCGACGAATTGTTTTTATATGACGGTCTATGGCGTCATACATTACCAAAACGTCACATCCACAACAAACCTATGCGTGTTCGTGGAAAATGTACTTTTTACTGATATATTGACCGTGAAAAAAATGTAGGTCTAATACCTTGATTCTCATTACTTATTGATCAACCCTCGTATGATCTATAAGAGGACGCATCTGACTGCAGCGATGGAGATACAACTCTATCACTTTTGTTTCTTCTAAGATTGTTTATTTTACTTAAGGTAGCGTTTTTAGATTTGTTTTTTTGTCATTTTAGATGTTTTATTGTAACTTGTGTACTGGCATAGTCATTGTAGGCCTATGCATTCTTAGGCTACATAATAATTGATTGCGCTACTGCACATTTTGTAATTGGCGCATGCACTACAACTTACAAATGCCCTATTATTATTATTTTTTTGACCCTCGGTACTCCATTTCCGAGGGAGCCTAAAAATTAACTACGCAATACAAAGGTGGGTACGATCGTCAGTCCGTGCAGTAAGCGGCCGGCAAACTGTCGTGCAACAAAACAGCATTGAAACGCTGCACCGAAACAGAAATCCTCTGAAACAAATAACTGGTCTCTGTAGTATTATTATAATAATTATTTTTTTATTATTTTTTATACCCCCGGTAGTAAATATCCCGGGGGTTAAAAACATTTATTTATTTATTACAGTAGCTTTCTATTTCATGTCGACTAGATAACAAAGCCTTTCAAAATTGTTAAAATGTGTTGGTATTTGTAAAACAGCTGTCTGTTTTAAAGCATAGTGTTCTGATGTTGTTGGGCTTACATTCATTGACTGATGTATAGGGGGCCTATGTAGGCCTATATAACTCCTGTACAAAAAGTCTAAAATTGTTCGGCGTTGGATTTCTATTCTGAAATAATTTAGGTGTCTTAATTGTTGTGTAAATAGGCCTAGTAATAATAGCATTATTTTACAACATAGGTTTACATTTACTTAGTTTATGCAAAAATGAATTATACTAATAAGAATAAATTTATCGGGTGGTCCAAAAAAACGGATACCCAGTTTTATTTTTGGGATAACTTCGGTAATTTAGCACCGATTTTAACCGTTCTTTCACTGTTACAAGCAGAAATTTATGGCGCGTATACGTGAAGTTCTTCCGCCCACCGCACCTTTGTTATGTGACCACATTACCTAGCAAAACAAACACTACTGCTAATATCGGTGTTCAGTGTTTTGTTTTATTGACTAAACTTATCTGTCGATAGTATTAAAATGATGTGCAGCTGCTCAAGCTAAGTTGCAGTGCTCGATGTGTCCGCCGCCATTCTTGATAACAGCTTCAAGACGTCGACGCCATTCAATGATACTGTTATCAATGAAACGCTGTGAGAGTTTTTGCCACTCGATGACCGATATTAGCAGTAGTGTTTGTTTTGCTAGGTAATGTGGTCACACAATAAAGGTGCGGTGGGCGGAAGAACTTCACGTTTACGCGCCATAAATCTTTGCTTGTAACAGTGAAAGAATGGTTAAAATCGGTGCTGAATTACCGAAGTTATCCCAAAAATAAAACTGGGTATCCGTTTTTTTGGACCACCCTGTATCTTGTCGACAGAATATCAGCCAGTGTTCATCATTGCTTGTGGTTGAGACTTGAGATAACTTTTGCTTTGTGCACGAATTTTGTTCTTACCGAAGCTGATGATAACAGAAAAGCATCAATATGTCGAAATTTGGGTGACAAATTCAAACAGTATGCCTAAGCAATAGGCCTATTCACTATAAAAAGCCTGACGAGAGCAGCGGTTATGCTGCTTTTAGAAATTAGGTTTTATTTATTTCCGGCAGTTATATACTAGCAGGACTGGTTAACCTTACTATACTGTTCGTAAGTTCGCCCTCAAAAAAACGAAAAATATTTTCTGTGTAAACATTTCAAACACGTTTTGGATCGAGTATCTACGCCCTCCATCAGAGTGCACGAGCCGGTATAGTAAGTCTAAATGCAGAATAATTTTGGACTCACGCTAGAGCTTTTGAAAGCACGGGGATAAAAATAAGGTAAAAATAATACTCCCGGTAAGCCCTTTACTGTTGAGGGGCTACGCGCCTTCGCATCTTGCTTGGGACCCATTTTTGGTCTCTCCATCGTCCACACTCAGCTCGACGCCTCTAAATTATTTTATTAAATTAAAATTTTATTAAATTTTTTTGTAACGTTACTAGTTTGCATTACAAGCATTAATACTCACACAGTTGAAGTTTAAGCATTAGTTTAAACATCAGTGCACAACAATTTAAGCTCGACAGCTATCGATTCGAATACCGATTCGAGTGGAAACTAGGAATTAGGGATATCCGCGCACCTCTACGTTTATCTGCTGCTATCAATTTCCGTTTCCGGAGGTGTGTCAGCGTCGAAGTAAACAAAGCAAATTTGTAATTTTTTGTCGGTATGCGGGTCGTAATCGGAGGGAGGAAATATGTTTTCGCTGCAGTTATATTATTGTCGACATGTGTCTTATTGATATTTGCGTCGGAACACAGTGACTCGACAGTGTTTGGTACAAACTTCAAAGATACTTGTCTCGGTGGTGAATGTTTGCTTGACGACGCTGGGTCTAGTTCTACTGCCGGTGCTAGCCAGAATATTTCGCCTATACACGTCGTGATAACGTTCACGAATGCAGAGTATAAGCGCGAGCTGCAGAAAAAATTTTCTGTGACAGTCAGTTCATTGTTTCAGTACTCTACACTGCCTCTGACGTTGTACATCATTGGTGATTCTGCAAGTCAACTTATTGCTAGAAAGATCTTAGCTGAACATGTTACACAACCAGATAAATATACAGTAAGAAGAATCTTTTATTATCATTGGATGTTTAGTTGTGTTATTAGAGTGACAGGTTAATAGGTTTTGGATTCCGGTTATGACCGTTGTGATTTTGATAATAAAGTGCAAAAAGTGGCCATATTTTGTAGTTTGCTTTGCTAAGTTTTGTTCATGTTATTCTTCACAATAGATACACTTTTTAACATAGTAAGATTACTTATGATCAGCATTCCAGTGAATGACTTAACATGCGTATAAACTTTATAATAAATAAATTAGAAATAACTGAGTCTGTTGACGTAGGAAGTCATTGTTATTGATTTATATCATGCTAGCATATTGTTATACTGTTTACTGTTGAAGGATTTTGCTTTTAGTATGTTAATGTAATGACATTTGTAGTTTATGTCGCTGAACGTTGTTGAGCTGGCAAAGACACTCGACTTCATTATTCGGCCAATGCAGGATCATTTCAGCTACAAGTCCGGTGCATATTACAACCATGCATTGTTCTTTCTGTCAGTTGCAATGCATCGTATCATGCCAGAATCCATCGACCGAGTCATTATGCTTGATGCTGATCTTAAGTTCCTTGCAGATATAGCAAAGCTGTATAGACAATTTGATGAATTTGACGATGCAAACATCATCGGCATTGCTTATGAAGCACAGCCTGTAAGTCACTTTTTGAAAGAATTTGCAATTTATATTTTTGTTCAGAGTTGGTAATATAACATTGCTTATTTCTTTTTAGGTATAGATAAATCTTGATATCAGAACTAACTATTTTTAATCTTTAACAATATAGTTGTCTTGATGCGACTAGCCCGATGGCCTATTTTTAAAAATAGCTATAGGCTACGGGCTGTTGGCCTGTGGACGTCGCTGCCAAGCATGTTGCAGAAAATTTCAGTTAGTCAGTGCGTTGCGAGCTTTTGAACAGAACAACTAAGCTTAATTTTCTGTGATATAAAGCTGTGATCGGAAAAAATGTGGAAATTTAAATTGCATTATTTGTGTTTATTTCTGAAAAAATGGCTTAAAATAAATTAATAAACAATCAACGTAAGCCTTGTTTTCAGCAAAGTATATTGTATATATTATAGTCAAAATTTGCTTGAGCTATTTTCCAGACACTTTAGTTTCTTCTTTGTTATCAAAAGTCCTTAAATGACACATGATGGAGAATGCAGGCATCGATCCCGCTACTTCTCGCAACCTTTGAGGCTTTGATATTTGAATAAAAATCGATTATAAGTTTATTGTAATTATATTGTTTTTATCACTGACTGACTAGTCTTATGCAGTCTATGTCTTTCAGTTTTTGTTTCAGTTTTCTGTTAAATTTGTGTTTGTTAGTTGTATTTTGTTGCAGCTCTTGACGTCAGATACTAGCCATAGCACCTTTCAACGCGTGATGCATTGGAGCGTCGAGTTTGGCCATTCGCCGTGGTGCTGCGCGGATCAGTTGAGCAGCGCTGGAACCATCGCCGCAGTACCTTCTTTGGCAAGCAATATCGCTGTTGGCCGACAATCGATGCCTTACTCTTTTTACCTGCTATCTACTGAACTAACAGTCTTCGTCTGACTCGCTGTATGCCATTGACGTCATACCGGCGGCGCAGTACGTCGGGAGTGGCTGTTTGGTGAAAGGGTGAGCCAGTTGAGGCGAGGCGAGTGTGTGCTGTTATTGGTGCGAGCCACACCATGGGTTGAGACGAACAGACAGGCGAGCAAGGTTTTGCTGTCTGTCTCGATTCCATCTTACATCAGGCGCTGGACTTCGCGCCTGCAAACTGTCTGATGTTCAGTCCATTGTTCGCTGCACGCTTAATGTCGTGCGCAGCGACTGATAGCATCCGGTACCTGGACGGTTTCGCTACAGGGCTTTGATGCCGAACAGTGCCAGAACAGTATCGTGAGCGTGGACCGTGATCGTGGGTTGGTGAGACAGCAGTCATCGTTCCTGCAGTACCGGGTCTGCAGATGTGGGCGTGCTGTGGGTGTGACATTGAGACTATATGCCGTCTTTCCCAATTCCAATCTGGTCATTCAAAAAACACAATTCCAAAGCCTGAACCTTCACTGTATATGATGATCATGTATTGTATTGACATTATATATGTATTGTAAGTTACTGCATGTACAGTGTTGTGTATGCAGTATGGACATTACCGTTATTTTTTAAAAAGTACAAAAAAGTACATAAGTAAAAAAACAAAAAAAAATACAATACTAAAAAATACGAAAAATATTATGTCACAATGTCTTTGGGATGAAAACACAGTTATAATGTTGAACATTTTTGGAGAGGGGGATAGTAGTTGTCAATATTTTAAAATACATTATTTGTTATTTGAATAAATTTTGACTATCACCTAATTTTTTGATACGAAGTTAAATTTATTTTTAAATTAAATTATAAATGTTTATCTGATTCTTGTTACTGACTTTATCAAGACATTGAGAAAGGTTTCAGTTGTTTTCAGTTCTTTCAGTTATATGTGTTATCAGACTGCATAAACGATTTTCTTTAAATTAAATAAATTAAACAAGCGAGGCACTTGTCATTTGAGGAGGTGCGTGTGTCTTCAAGCGACTAGGCCAATGGCCCGTTTCAAAAAATAGTTATAGGCTACAGGCTACTGGCCAGCGGACGTCGCTGCTAAGCACGTTGCAGAAAATTTCAGTCAGTCAGTGTATTGCGAGCTTTCGAACAGACAACAACTTAGCTTAATTTTCTGTGATATAAAATTGTGATCGAAAAAAGTGTGGAAATTCTAATTGCACTGTTTGTGTTTATTTCTGAAAAATGGCTTAAAATAAATTAATAAACCATCAACGTAAGCCTTGTTTTCAGTGAAGTATATTGTATATATCGTAGTAAAAATTGGTTTGAGCTATTCCCCAGAGTCTTTAGTATCTTCTTTGTTATCAAAAGTCATTACATGACAAGTACACATTTGTGGTTCAAGTATTCACAGCTATGTGTTTTGCTATTTGACATAATTTAACCAAAACATTCATATTTACAACATAACTCTGGCAACATGCAGCAATATTTTTGATGCATTTCTTTACATCTGGTTGAGTCAAACGTTTGTACAGAGCACGACAGGGCCGATGGGCCAAGAAAGGAAGCTGTTGTACTTTTTCCATATCTTTGCTAAATATTGGCAAATTTTTACAATTTTTCACCAGTAGACTCTGGAAGAAATTTGTTACTCAGTGACATGCACATCACACCTTTATGTCACTACACTACTTTGAAAAATATAAATATCCAAACACGTACAATATCTACAGGTCGATTGGTAAATTTTCAAAGTACTAAGGTAAAATGTTGAATATAAGTTATAACAAGTGTCAAGAAGTTTTAGATGTAGCTACGGAGTAAGTTTTCATGTTTCAAAGAATAGCGCGCAGCTGGTAGAGCTGCACAACTGAAATATGTCGCTCTGTATGCTCATGCAGTTAACTGAGCAAGATTGCAGCCATCAACCAGCATTAGTGTACATTGAAAATTAGTGCACAGTAAAATTGTTGAAATTATTTGAAAAAAAAATATTTAATATGTCCTCCAATGGTTTGACACTATAACTCATATTTTAACATATATGTTAAATACTTTAAAAATTTACCATTAGATCTTCTGTCCATCTGTAGATATTGTATGTTTTTAGATATTTATATTTTGCAAGGTAGTGGAGCGACATAATAAGTGTGCTGTGCATGCCGCCGAGTAGCAAATTTCTTGCAGAGTCCACTGGTGAAAAAATTGTGAATATCGATCAATATTTAGCTAAGATATGGACAAAGTGCAATAGCTTACTTTTTTTGGCCCACCCGGTATATCTTGGTTCTATCTATCAATTTTATGCTTGTGCTGAATTTCATCATAGGTATATCGGCATACTTTTTGGAAGTTCCGACAAGAGAATCTTGGGACACGTATTGGAGAGCCGCCACCACATGGCCTCCCAGGATTCAACAGCGGTGTTCTGCTGCTGGATCTAAACCGCATGCGTCAGTCATCACTGTATAACTCATTGCTGGAAGCTATGGCAATCAGTCGTTTGAGTGAAGAGATGCACTTCAAGGGACATCTTGGTGATCAGGATTTCTTCACACTAGTGGGCATGCGGTATGAGCAGCTCTTTCATGTGCTTCCGTGCCAGTGGAACCGACAGCTCTGTCGATGGTGGGCCGACAATGGCTACAAGGATGTTTTTGAATTATATCATCACTGCGATGGTGATGTTATGGTTTACCATGGCAACTGCAATACCCCGATACCTTGAGCTGCCACTAATTGTCCATAATGGTTTGTCATTCTGTTGTGGTTATTGGTGCCTCAAGTTGTTCCTAAAAATTGGGATGTCATGTTGAATTCAACTGCATAGTGGTAATAGGTTTTTTGTTCGTAGTGAGTGCAATATTATTGGATGATGAGGCATTGGAAATATAGGTTAAAAGTAAAACAAACAGGCAAAAAAACTAGCAAGTTGCGGAATGTGAATATTCATTCTTACGTGCGACAGCAGCTACTGCTGTAGCGCGTCTTAGCCATCGCGATTCTCTCTGTCCGTCCGTCCGGGTGGACCAGTCAGAAACGGTGCAAGCTAGGATCACCAAATCTTCACCACTGGCTGCCTGGTTTTTCATTAATCCGAAAGGGGTCACCATCAGTGAGGGCGCCAAAGGAGAGGTGAGTGGGAAAAATTTGCGATTTTCAGCCAATACGTTTGAGCGAGACAGGTTGTGTCGTCTAGCGCCCTCTGGCAAGTAAAAGAAACATCGTTGCTAAGAGATTTTGTTCTCACCGGGCTTTAAAACATGCACTGCTGTTGTGCGTTCCCCTTGCATTAGCTGGGCTTTTCTTGTAAAGAAAGAGTAATGATAAAGAAAGTGGAGTTTAGCTCAGTTTTTGTTGAGTAACAGTATGTCTATTAATTGCAGTCACATGAAGTAAGAATCTTAGCATGCTCATAACAATATCATGGTTTTTTACTTTGGGAACAGAAAATTAATAGCTATTGCAAACGAAGTGGTTGTATGCTACTGTAAATGGAAAAATGGTTCAAATTACTGTAAATTGACCACAGTACATATTTTGACTGTTTAATTTTATGTGTGTATGTGTTAATATGTGCATAATTTTTTTGTTTATTTTTGTTTTTGAATTTTATCAATATATTACAGTAAAAATGTGATGGAGTGATTTGTTGATTGTTGCCATTAGATGTGTTAGTCAGTACATAATGGGACAGTCAACTTTAACATTTGCTTTATTATGTGCATTGTTATTGTTTTTCTTACCTTTCATTATTGCGTAATACTTCCATTTTTGCTCACATGTCCAATGCTTTTACTTTTTAGCTGTTATCATTAGTTGCATGCTTATTAATATTGACTTACAAGATTCTTTTTGGTTATGTTTATTTAGAATTTGAGTTTTGTTCTACCTTGTCAACATGCAGACATCAGTTTAAACTGTATAAGCATCGTACAAATCATTGTACACGTTCGTCGTTCTTCTGAACAATTATAAACGTTTGGAATTCACTTCCAAGTAACGTGAATTTCAGAAGTCTCACTAGTTTCAAGCAGTTTATACATTCTGTTGATTTTACGGTATTTTTGAAGTGTTTTGTTTGCTTATTTTTGCTTGTGTTCTCATTATCTAGGCCTACGGGCGGCTGTTAAGTGTTGTTTTAACCTTGCCACTCCTGTCTCCATGTTTTACATATTGTTATATTGGCCGAAGCACAGTTATTTGAAGCTCTGCAGTTATTTATAACAGAGTTTATATAATCACTGTTGTTTAATCAGCTGTGAATTAGTTTGTATTATGACAGATTTTGCATGATGCTGCTGTTTAATTATATATGAATAAGCTTGTAACTCCAGTTTAGTGATATTAACATGACATTGCTCAGATCTGATGTTCTGTCAACTGCCTCTACCATCAGCTGATTGTATCGAATATCCAGGTGCAAAGTTGATTGGGGACAAAACATTTAGATTTGAAACTGAAATTTTATAGGAGGTTTAATACCATTTGTGAGGAGGCTTGCACATGTGTAATAAAGTACAAATTGCAATAAAACAACTTGAAAATTTGCTGTGAACTCTGTTTACCCTGGGTTTCTCATCCTGTGTGCTACATAAATTTACTTACTCGAAAATGAGCTCATCGTAGTTCACAGAGCATATTTTGTTGCCGTGCTTGACATAATTGCAATGCAACACAAATTGTTTCATTTGTAATTTTACTCCATTTTATTGACATGTGCGAATCCCATAAGTTAAAGCTTCCCAGCTGCACTTTTGGCTTTTCAAGGTCTTGTTTTAATCAAGGTCTCATCTTAATCATTTTGTCTCCCTGTAAGCGATAACTCAAACATGGCTATTAAATTTCACGGGCACGATCTCAAGCTGGTTGGCTGCGTAACTGCATAATGCAAGTGCCGATAGCTTTCCTGTCTCAATGTGCAATATTTTTGTGTGCATCGTGCCTAGATTATTGTAGTATATGACTAGACTTTTATTTTTCCATATGACCAACAATCTTGTCACTTAGTTTAGTGCTGTTGTGACTGTTTGCTGCTATCATATCTAAATCAGGAAATAAACAGCCAAGAATTTCTGCATAGTAAACATTTTCTACATCTTATCTGTATCATCAAGACAGTTAAATTACAATTAAAATGTTATCAAATCAGTTACACAGTATTTTAAAAACAAGCACAAGACCTGCACAAGACCTAAGCAGTTACCTAAGCCATTTACAGTTTAACAAAATATATAGGGCCTAACAGATAAAAACACAAAGTAACACGACAGTTTCTGTATATGCACAGCTAATAAAAAGTAAGCAAGAGCCCATTTGGTCACATCCAGTTATTAGTACATAAAATGATCTATGCCTCTACCTGTTACATTAAACCGCAGAACTCTAGCAATGATTAAATAGCACTTAACATCATTACGAGTACAATAAGACCTCAGTTTTGCTTTCGGATGTTAGTACAGGTGACATTACGTAAGTCCAGGAAAGAAGTTCTTTTATAGTTTTGTTATCCAAAAACTGGGCTAACAGTGCAGTTTTGCAGATGTATGTTCTGCAGAAGTCAACTAGTCACTACTTTACCTATGAAGAAGTTTTATACAAAAATGCCATCACATGAAATAAGAATCTCATAATGCTTGTCACCAAGTGTCCACTTCATACAATGCCCCCGTACGGAAGTCGCTTTACAAAATTTTTTGAAACGCTGTCAATGGAAAAATGATAGCCATTGTTAGCATTAAGAACAAATTTTACTAGAATAAAATGCACAAAGTAAACACATTCAACATGTGATGGAACTGTGCAACTCGATATACAAAATCTTCAATTGGTGATCCACGACACTAGCATCTTTAGCGGGGAATAAAACAGCATGGCGCAACTGCAGAGTTTACGGAGCACCAGTTTATAGCAAAATTTCTTTTTGTAACTTGCCATGTTCAGGCATATGATATATGCAAGAAAATATGCAAAAGTGGCCAAAATATGTAGCACATATGCATAGACTGTGGAAGGTGTTTGAAAGTGGGGTGAAGACCATGGCGAGCGCAGACTGCGAGCCTATAACATGGGTCTGGGGATGGAGCCCCCAGCGGAGTCCAAGGGCAGAGGGTGAAGCCCCCCCTGAAGCTGAAATGCTTTTGGACGTTCAGTGGAAGTGGTGCGACAAATATGCCTATTTTTCTGAAATTTAGAAACATAGAAAACCACAGATATTTGTGTTGTCTTGTCAATGTGGCCACTGTACCATCCCCAGTCTACGTCGGCGTTCGGCGAGATGATTGAGCGTTGCCCGTCTCTGCAGCAAAAACTTGGAATAGACTGCCAAGTGACATCACCAAAGTGACTACGATCATTAAGACTAAACTTAAGTCTCTAAACCCCCTCTGTTTTCCATGTTTCCCATAGCCGACTAGGCCTATAAAGTGACTAAAATACTAGGCATTTTTACTTTAAACTGTAATATAATGTAACGCAAAGCATCAACACCAACAATTTATTTATGCGTGGGCATGAAAAGTGGTCAACTTGCCCCCCACTCGAAAAAGTGAGGGGGCAATTGCCCCCTTGCCCCGGCGGTTCTGCGGTCTATGCATATATGTAACATCTATGTGCATATGACACACATGGAATATGTTTACACAAATATGTGACAGAAATGACAAATATACAAAAAATACTTAACTGACTTATGCGTTACAGAAAATGCACCAAGTTGGCTTTAAAAAGCAATCATGTGCACAGAAACATGCATTTAGATGCAAATCTGTGTAATAAAAACCTGACTAAACAATGCAAAACCTACTAAGAGACCGAGACTTCGGCATTGTGTAAAATGTACAAAATTTCTTTAAAAAATGTGATCGTACATGTGGAAATATGCAAATATGAAATACTCGTAAGTTTGTAAATGGGAAAATGTGATATGTGCACTTTTGCAAAATAAGTGATGCAGGCTGAGATGCTATGTTTGCACATAACAGTTACTAGCAGTGTTCTTTAGAGACAGTGTTCGAAGCTAAAAGATGGGAAATGATTCAACGGCAATGCTTTCAACAGCACACTCGTCAACTCCTCGCCTAATACGGAAGTATCCTTCTTCTCCCCATGCAGAACCCCAACTGTTCTTGATTGTCCAGAACTTCTCTCCTGTTGCTGTATCAGCCCCATAGCCAACCAACAGTACAGCATGATTGGTCAACTCAAACGGACCGTGGCTGCCATGCATACCTGAAATTCAAACACTATTATGATTACTAAAAATGCGTTCTGTGGAATGAGGTATCTGTCCCACAGCACAGCGTTTGACGCTCTTGTGAGCCTACAGTTACCACGGTGCATGGGAGCTAGTGAGGCCAGCGTATAACTAGTTCAGCATAGATGTTTACAACGTCAGCGAACTGCAAGTGTAAAGACACGTTTATTAACTACATAAAAGTTTAACAACGCAAAGAAATGTTGTTTTAACAACTTAAATGTAGGTATACAAATGTAAAATGACAGGACTTGCAGTAGCTTCACAAATTTAATCTAGGGCCTAATTGTAATGATGCATACACACTACACAGGTAGCGACACCTAGTGAACACAATATAATATTTTTACATTGACACAATAAGGCCTTGTCTAAAATAGTTTAGTTCCTCGAATTTCTAGCATTTTGTTACCTTTTTATACACGTCTGTGAATTAAATTCTGTAACGAATAGTATTTCAGCCGTTTTGTTGCAATAATCTGCACAGAAGCGACTTTATGTCGCAAAACATTAATCGTTTGTGGTACAGCTCATTTCCATTGAAAATGAGTGATCACAATTTTGAGGGCTGAGGGCTCAAATTGAGAAATTAAATGGTTTTCCTTTTTTTGTGCCTATAGCGGTTGCTGAGACACACTTTTTGAACTATTAAATGCTACTATAAGCCCACAGGATTTTCTACTGTGGTACAAGAACCTTCCCATTGAAAATACATCATGGAGGTTAAAATTTGGGTAAAATAGGGGAAGGAGTTATCAGATTTTTATCCCAAACAAACCCGATCTTACTTTTCGGGCCCCAAAACACTGTGCAAAATTTCATCAAAATCGAATCAAAATTGCGGCCGTAGGAGTGTTTACAGGCAGACTGACAGAATGACAGACAGACGCAAGTGATTTTATAATCTATCCCATGCTATGCTCTAGCAATGGGACAGATAATAAAACATCAGAATCACAACGTCCTCTAACAGATTAATATTCTTTATGATCATTACTAGCTCATAAAATCTGCTCAAAACAGCTAGCATGCTACTATGTTCAGCATAATCAGACAAAAAAAAGCAAGCCACAGAACTAAATAAAATTCAACTCAACAAAATTATTAACAAAATGTGCAGAAATACAAGAGCCTGACTGAGTCGACTGACCAGTGTGATGGTAGATGCCACCCTTATAGTGAAGGAAGTCATCGTAGACTTCAAACGAAACTGAAAGTGGTCCATTTCTCACCAACTGCAGCATCATGTGCTGCTCGTTGCAACTGCAAAACAAACAACGAGCTGCTATCAATTAATGTCATTCAGATGTTACAGGACTCATGATATGCTCACCTCCAAGATGGAAGTTTTTCCAGTGACTTGCCACGCAGCAATTCTGTTTCTAAAGTCAGCCTTATTACGTCACTTGTTTTCTGTTCATCTTTCAAACTGCAATGCTTAAATTACTTACACTAGCAGCCCAAGTAACTACAGAATAAACATTAAACAATTACAAATTATCACAGAAATGTCAGTGATTAATTAACACTTAGAAAGCATGAATCATTAAGTTACAACATCAGCTTGAGGAACTAGAAAATTAGCATTAACTAATCACATTATTAAAAAAATGCAAGTGGCTTATCAATACTCAGGAAATATGTCAGCGATGTCACTGGGTTTACTCCTATGTTCAGTAATTGTGCTTCAGCTGTATCAAACTATGCAATGACAATAATGACATGGAGAAACTAAAATAATGGTAAATAGGTACGATAAGCAGCAATACGTACGCGCCATAATATCCACCAACGTACTGATAGGCAGTTGAATAGTGTCGCCGACAATTCGGCCTTGTTGTACACTGTCCACTGACGTTGCCGGTATACGGATTACACGATTCCTCAACTAAACCATAGTCCTCTGCATACTTGCCACCAATCAAGTATGGAAAACCTCCGTCACAAGCTATGCCAGCAGACAAACAACTTCAATCGCTTTATTCTCTGAGCTCAGCTCTGAAAAAGCCAAGATCTCAACATATAGCTGGCTAGCTGTGACGCAAGCATTCTGAATTTTACTTGCCTAAATCTAACGTTCTTGATTAGTGGCAGGAAAAACATATGGTCTATAAAAACATGTGGTCTGTAAAATTCTGCCAACACACTCTTTAAAAGACCTAATCAAAAGCAATTCTGGAAAAATAGCCTTTTGTTCTCAGCATGTTAAGGATTGCATTACGATAATAGAAATGTGTGCTGTGGGACAAGATATCCATCACACAGCTGTGTCATACCTGTTGCATTTAACCCTGGTTATACCAAACATTTTTTTACAACAACTGTTGATCTCCAGACAATATTCAACCCCAGTCTTACACAAGTTACACTGTCACCCCTTGGGTCAGTTTGCAACACACAAATTATTTATTTAAGGTATCTAATTTGAACCAACCACCCAACTTGGTTGTCAAGATATGGAGCCTCAAAGACTGACTTTATCTTCTATAGCAGTGATTTTCAATTGGGGTTCCGCAGAACCCAAGGGTTCCGTGAGCATCTGCCAAGGGTTCCGCGACTGATTAGTAGAACGCTTTAAAAAATAACCCAGCATGCAAAATTATGTCAGACCAGGTCACAGAAGTACTAAGCATAAATACTTAGTTCAAAATTAGCGTTTCTAGATGTCTACTTTTGCATACAATGTTGAATATTTTTGTTAACAGTCTTAACATATTTGCATTAAACAATAAACTCTTAAAGTGTTAGTGTTAAGAAATTGTTTGTCCATTTATTGGAAAATTTTAAATTCCTGAAACGTTTTGTTCGAAAGATATAAAAAGCCTCACACAGCAGCGTATCTAGCCGAAGGATCCAGACCGCTGAGATCATCAAGGGCGTCCACGTAAAAAGTAAAAAGTCATATGATATTTTTTGAATTCGTGGAAGAAAGCTAAACAGCTGTTGATGACCGCCTCGCAATGTTTCTGGTTAAAAACAATAACGTACTGCTGTTTATGGGAGAAAAAAATTGCTAAATAATATTATTTAATACGATCAAATTTAACGAGTATTTTGCCTGCTGCTTTGTTACCAGCTTTTGAAGGCTTTGCCCCAGACACCCAAAGGTTCTCTGCCTCTTGACTCCGTTGATGGAGCCCTCGGTCTCCGGACACCCTAAAAATTCCACCTTGCCTAAGCCGTTGGACTCACGTATCATTGCATAGTGTTCCATGAGTGATCATCAGACTTTTGTAGGGTTCTGCTGCAGCACAAAGGTTGAAAAACACTGTACCAATAAAATTTTCTTTAAAACAGAAAAAACAATTATGCTAATAAACATTAATAACTGAGTAATGGCTATGCTACTAATGCTAATGTGTGTAACAAATGAAGAGATAAAGACAAACCCTGAGAATAACAGCTGCAGTCAACAATGTCTTGTGGAGAAAATGTCAGCTGCATCGTGTTATTTGATGCAATCCGCAGCCGTGCCTCACTCATCCCAACGGCAGAAAATGCATAGCAGCTACCACATTTACCTTCACAAATAACAACCACACATACTCATACTGCAGAATTCATTAACTGGAAATACAAAATTGTACTTTGCAAAAATCATTTTAAAAATACACTAGCTACAAGTCAAGTCAAGAAGTCAGAAAAATAAGTTATAGAAAGAGAGAAACAACAGACAGATTTAACTATAAATCTGTTATTATAATGAACATAGAAACACTCACTCTCCTATACTTATCGTATACACTAGACAACAGTGTACAAAACAAAAAATTCTGAACAAATTTTTGACCAACGGCTGAGTTGTACATGAATCGACTTATGCATGAGAATATACAACACAGTGTATTCATTAAAGACAAAATTCGGAGCTGAGCTTACCTTGATTACGCACTGGAGACACATAACTGACACCTTTCACATTGCGCCAGTCCCACTCAGCAGGAAGTGCCGAGACTTGCTTCAGCAAATCATCCGTGGCTGGTGACGGCTTCGGAAATCTGCACCAAAATATATAACACACAACCAATAATGGTCAGAAATTTCTTCCTGAATTATGGTACAAAACTTACCAGCAACATGTATCATAATCTGTGACAAACGAACGTCCATCACAGCAAAATCTGGTAGATAGCCTTTCCAAGAAGGACAGCAGTGCTTGCCAAAACATCAACAACAAACTACACCTGTAATTGAAGGTTCTACAATTTGTAATTTCTGCAATTTAGTAAATTTCTATAACTTACTAGTTACCTTTTAAACCTATAATTTTATTCGAAGAACACATGCAGATACTTGTAATAAACTTCTACAACCTGTTAACCTAAAAGTACAGATGACTCGTAGTTAGGGTTGAATCAACCCAGTTGAGTAAATGTTTGCACAACTTTTTGCTCACGATATATTGCAATCTACTGGTACACATGATTTACTCTACAGAGCTTGTTACAAATATCTAAAACAGAAATATAACAGGCTGACTAACGGTGAGTGGCGTAATGCTGTTCCTCCAGCCAAGGCAATCAAGTCATCAACAGTCATCTGTTCAAACATCTCGTAATGCTTAGCAGTCCATGACGATTGAATGCTGTTGATCACGGCAATAAACTTGTCATCGGTTTTGTACATACGCTGGCCAAACTTACCTCTATAACAAAAACAATGTATCTCTCAATCAGTCATCAAGACACACTCATATAGCACCATGTATCACAAATCATTCAGAAACACACAAAAGTAGCAAGCACTGCAGATAGATATGCTAACATCAGTAGTATACCCCAGTAACCCCACCAGTGGCTGCAACAGAAATCAATAACTTAGCAGTCAGAAATAAACCAAGACCAGTAACTAGTAGTCAACTAAAAATACAATATCATAAAAAATGGAACCACAATGAAAGTCTTCCATGGACTCAGTTTATAAGTTGTAGTGTTGGTTCACAAAGAATATTGTTTAAATATCACGAATTACTATACTGGATACAACAATTAAGTGCTTTTACTCGTAAACATAGAAATGAGATTGTTGTTGTTGTTGACGTAATGAGCCCAATCAGGCGCTGCCTATATGGGGAAAATGCCCCGAAGAGGAGGAATCCCACTTGAAGGTAAGTCTGGGTTTCCATCTCTCCCTCGTAAAGTTGACAGCCATTTCATTAAACGGGGGCACCACTCAAAGGCGGCTGTCATTGCCCACAGCTGACACACTGGCAGGCATTGTCGATTGTCACTGTTGCTGAACAGTAATCGTTGGTGAACGTTGATGATTGACAAGCACTGCCAAACTGCTGTCAAACTGCACCGGTTCTCCATGTCCGGGTCGCTGGACTTCAACGATGAGGTGACCAATGAGGTGACCGCCTAAGTTTAGCCTACAGCCGGCCATGTGCAAACACACTGACCGGCTGTAGTTGCCCGGAGGGGCGGGGGGAGCTCATGCAGGTATCAGATGGTCTCCTATGTGAGAGGCTATACCAGCAGTGAGGGACTTCCACCTCAATGAGGCTGCCCTCCTTTTCACCCCCAGAGGGGCTAGCTGGTGCCTGCACGTCACAAGTAGAACAGGACTGTCTCCACATCAACACAGCCAAAGGCTATTGCAAAAATTAGGCTATCCCTGATTTAAAAATATAATATATCCAAGACAGAACACTAACATGTGATAATACAAACTATGCTGCATGAATGTAGATTTATACAAACCGTAAATATTGTGGTGTGGACTTTGGTGGTAATGGATCAAATTTTCGTCCATAAAAGCAAGCCCAGTCATGCCCCAGCACATCGTGGGTCCAACCTGGTAATGTCTGGTCACAGAAGCTCGTAGCATTCCCACCGGTTCCAGTGTAGTTGGAAAATGCAAAATACTTCCTGCCGTGAATCACTACCTCAAAACCCTAAAACATGAACACAACACTTTAAGAATGAAAACTCAAGTTAGCATCAATCAATCAAAACATGTTTATGTAGCACTATATGCCACAAACAAATCAAGAGGCAAAGCAAGCGAAATGGCTGTGACTTTAGATGACTGCATAGAATAAACAGATTAGATAAGTAAGTAAGTAACTCATGTATCGCTTTAACTATAACAACCTTGAACGTGCTCGATGTGCTAGTAAAACGAGAAGTAGAAATGTTTTGTATGACGTCTGAAACTAGGTAAACAGTGTGAACTGCATTTGAGAGTGTTCGGCAGAGCGTTCCATTAACATCCAGCCAGTGTAAAACATGGTGCCAGAAATAGTGTGTAATAAGTGATCAATAATTTAACTATACACTGTATATACTGTTTAGCAGAAAAACTACAAACTTCTGCAACAATCATTTTAATAAATAGCAAAACTAGCAATCTAGTGCAAGTAGTACTTGGTAAAGTGTACCAGTATTTATTACTCTTGTTTCAACGATTTATTACTGTAAATGGATTCGTCTAATGTGCAAGTATAAAATACAAACACAAAGATGAATTATCCAGTAAAACTAGAAAAAAAACTGTCTCAGCATTTTAGTTTAATTTTGACAAAATTATAAAAACAATCTAAATTATGGAAACAAAGAAGAACAAACATTGCACCTGGTTGTAGATGAGAGTCCAAAATCCAAAATTGCCAAATTCATCTATAACAAAATTAGGAGAAGCCAGATCCAGATGATATTTACGCTTGTAATTCACTGCAAGTACATGCAATTAAGACACAATATAAAAGTTAAAAACCAACTACAAAGGTTACTGAAGTCTGGTGTGATTACGCGGCAGATACATTGACAGGGCTGCCATACCCATACCCATCCCAGGACCCATATCCATGTAAATCCCCATGGTCCCATGGCAACCCTGTACATTAGTGATTTGTAGTAGAAACCAGATACTAGGACCCCGTTTCAAAATTCATTACCCTGTTCCAAAACTAGACAACTGATAGCCGTTTTGCACTGATTACTGAGAAAACAGAAAATTTGCACTTCTAACTGCCACTGTGGCAAAGTTCTACACTGCAAGAGGTTCAACTTCAGCCATTTTTGCCGACAGACCTCTACAGGGCCTACATATTTGATATCATAGACAGATTATAAGTGTCTTCCCCATCTTCTCCCATCCGTTCAGAGCAACCAATGCAAGTATCGATGGCAAGTCTGAATGGCAAAGACAACAGAAGTAAACATAGACAAGATCAGCAGCGACGGCAAAGAGAAGAGACGTCTCATGTTTTCGCTGTCGCCTTCGTTGTCTGTTTTTTCCCCATCATCTTTCCGTCTCATTTGACTTCGCCATGTCATCGACATTTATGTCTGTTCGTTTATGCCATACAATCGCTGATCTTGGCTTTTGACATCTCTGTCCATTTGTCTTTCAGGCCGTCTCTTCGTCTTTGACATCGTCTTGTCCGTCGTTATGGTCCATTGTGGTAATTAGTCATACTCCGCGTGGAGTGCAAATAGGCGGTGGTTATTATTGGCCTTATTCGCACTCTGGAGGGCGCACTAATAACCTCCGCCTATTCGCACTCTGGAGTGCGAATAAGACCATGTCACAGTCACAGTTGTACAAGTCCCAGTTGTACATTGTTTTAAAATGTTAGCCGATTTGATCAAAATAAAACGTATTACCAAATGAAGAACAATCAACAGTGCGGTCTTTGCTTCCTTCGCCAACGTAGAATACCCAGCTGCCTACTATTTCTTTATACGTGCAGTTTGCAGGAGTATCGGCGCGCGAATACGCAAACAGCAACAACAGACAACTAAGTTCACCAATCGTTAACAATGTCATCTTACAAAACTGCAAATGCATATAAACTAAATTACGAAAACAGCTAAAACGCTTCCACAACCAAAACATTGACGTTCACTGTTTACATATTTGTTTACATTACATTCGACAGGCACATGACAACCCGGAAGTGACTGTGGACTGCTTAAAATTGCGAAAGGACAACTGCAAAACAGTTATTAACGTTTAATCGTTTTTACTTTCTACGTTTTTATTGGGTCGACCGTAAAGCTGTGAGCTTAAAGGTCTCGGCCCTTTGCTACGAGATGTCTGTCAATATGTCTGTCGTCTGCCCGTGTGTAACAGATGTGTTGTAGGCTGTAGCTATCTATGATCAGTAGATTTTGCAGTAAATTTTTTTTACACGAACACGAATACCGCAGTCAGCCCTATGTCAAAGCTATTAGTAGTCTTCACGTGCCAAATATGTTTGATGCAGTCACAGTTTTCAAATTTGGGGGTTATACAAAATCAATAATTTTCATTTTATATAAAAGAGCTTATGCGACTTCCTAGTTTCAGTTAGTGTTCTGTTCAACAATACTTGACCTTATCAATCATTGTTTCTGAAATAGGCTACGCTATACCGTACTAGTTACAATAAATCCGTCACAGACTGAGACAAACGAACAAACAGACGAACAGACGACAGACAGTCCTTGACATAAAACAAACCGTTAAGCTTAGCTAAGCTAAACAGTTACTTGGCCCAAAAATTAAAAGCAAGACTTATGCATTGCAAACTGCAGCAGCACATTTTTGCATTTGCGTTTTTCGCGGTTTACCCTCTTTCATAAGTGGGTGTGTCCCTGGTATTGGATACGATCCAGCATCATGTAAACAAAACTTCTGCTGAGCAAACTGTATTTTGCTAGAAATTGTGACACTGTAAAGTAATGAGGAATAATTCGATCGCTCTACCTTCTCGGAATTATGGACTGTGGACAGACGTCATCAGGTAGTTCTAATTGAATTTGTTTCAATATAATTATTCTTATTGTGTTGGCTATGGGTAATAAGCGGATGTGCAGATCTGCGGATGTGGCAACGGGTAAAAGGTAGCCTTGTTATACACGGCTCAGATTTCAGATACTATGCAATCTATGAATGTAGCTTATAACTAGGCTAGGTAAAAGGTAGCCGACGTTGGCAGCGGAGTTCAATAGCAATAGCAAGCAATAGCAATGTACTGAATGTACAGATACTGAATATGACGCTGTGTGACATAGCTAGGTAAAAGGCAGATAAAATCTGCGGATATTTGGGTAAAAGACGGATGTGCGGATAATAGTTGTCAGCTTAATTATGCATAGGCAGGCTAGGCCTACTCGTTCATTCTTATAGATCTATTTTTAACTTCAACATTGTAGTTAATGGTTGCAATTTGTCAGCTGTGTTTTGAGCTGATGTAAGGTGCATAATTATATGAATGAATGTATGAATGACACAACATAATGCGTAGCACATGCATTTATTATAACGATAATTATACGTTCATATCGGCGATCTGAATGTATCAATTTTTGCCATCTCTAGAGAGCTGACAGTCGGTCCACTAGGCTCCGTACTAGAGGGCCGACAGTTTGCCGACGAAAGTACAAGAACCATCATACTGCCACAGACAACACCTAATCTATGCCCAATGCTGGTGGCTGCTGCTGTCGGCTCTCTAGGCTGCGTACTAGAGCGTCATACCGACTGTTGGCCCTCTAGTACACAGCCTAGAGGGCTGACTGTCGGCGCTCTAGACACTTGGATCAGTTTTTACTGGTCTTTCAGATTGCTGATCTGATAGTTTTAGGCAAAATTTTATACTTTTAGATCAGCAATCTGAGCACTCAGATCGGCAAGATCTGTTAACTACAGACAACAAACTCAGCAATCTGAGTGATGAATAGTAATTAGTGCTCAGATCGAATGTATCCAAATAAGTTAAATAACACTAAAACAATAAAATTAGCCAGTACAGCATGGGCAACTGGCTGTCCATGTCCCTTGGCGTCGACCACAGCCAGAGTATACATCTTAGCATCTGGATGGTTAGTATAGGCAGGGCCCCAGCTGAGGCATCTTTGGACAGGAGACAGCTGGAATGTTAAATATCTGATGGCAAATCTAAAGTGAGTAATCTGCAGGTGAGTTTGTTGTCTGTAGTTAACAGATCTTGCCGATCTGAGTGCTCAGATTGCTGATCTGAAGGTATAAAATTGTGCCTAAAACTATCAGATCAGCAATCTGAAAGACTGGTAAAAATTGATCCAAGTGTCTAGAGAGCCAACAACCGACTAGATTGCTGATCTGAACGTATCACCGTGCTTATTATAAATCAATACTAGTGTATAGGTTTAAGACTATATAAGTGTTGAGTGTGGACTGTGGAGGTCAGATATGTGTGGTAGGGCATAGGAAGCATGGGCGGCACCAAAGGGGAAAGGGAGGGGCAGCCGTGCGAAGGGGGGGAGCTGCATGGCTGCCCCCATGCCTTTGCCTTTGCCCCCCCCTCCCAGCTGCTTCCCCAGGAAAAATTTTGATGGTGATAAAGTGCTCTCTGGGGCACTTTATCATGCCAAGAATGTGACTTATTAAATGTCATTTTTGCAAGACAACACAGATATTTGTGAGCTTTTTAAATTTCAAGTGAAAAACAGGCAAATTTGTGGCTGTCGTTGCACGTTTGAATTTAACTAAAAGTGTTTCAGAATCAGGGGCTTCACCCTATGGCCCTCTGATCAGGGGCTGTGCCACTGAATCCTGCAACATGTTTTTGATGCACATAACAACTGAATAAAGGTCAACATTTGGCCCACACACACACAAATTATTGCCCTCTGTGCCCTGGCCCTTGGCTTCCCGTTGCCCACTAGTTTTAGATTCCTAGCCTGCCCCATGCGTAGAAGTTAAGCTACTAGGCCTATAATGTTCTATATTATATATTAACATTCGCATGTTAAGAGCTTGTTGTTAACTTTGTGTTTGGGACAGCACCATGTTTAGTAGAATATAGGTTATCTGGTGCAATTGTTGCAGTCAGCTGAATATGAATCAGCCATTTTTGATGCTTTACTGTATAAGAAATTGATAAAATATGGAACATAGTGTTACAGTTCAGTAATTATTGCAAAATGTGTGTTTGTGTCAGTTTGCTGTGCTTAGCATTACTTTGTTGTTTTCAGCTGCTGTGGATATTCTGACTGAATTTCTGCACGTAATGCTTCATGGAATTCTCTTCACGAGAGACATTTATCCACAGGGTGCATTTGAGAGGAGGAAGATGTATGACGTTCCAGTTCAGGTGTGGATGCATTTTAAATCAGCTGAATTCTTGCTGCATTGCATTGCATTAATTGCTTATTTGTTTATTCATTCATTGAACATGCCACATGAGAGCACAATTATTATGAGGTCGTTCCATAAATAAGTTACAAAATGGCGCCATTCTGTTAGTTTTCCTAATATAAAAAAAATCCAAAATATACGTTTTGTAGGGAATTTAATACTGGTTACCACCTGTGAGTTTTATTATGATGACGTCATTGTGACATCATTTATAGACATTAGATTTGGTGACATTACCACTGAATTCGTTCCGTAAGGAGTGACATGCTATTATTCGTTTTTTGTAGGAAAAATAGCTTCTTGCAAATAAGATTCACTTGAGTATGACAACGAGTGTTTAATAAAACCAACAATACATTCTCAGCTTAAGAAAATGTTAGATGGGCAGAAATTTGCATTAGATACCCACTAAAACCCAGATGCAATCAGTTGTTCAGTGGCTTGGACAGCAGCCAGCATCATTCTTTGCATCGAGAATTAAGAAGCTTGTTGACAGAGGCAAATGGGGCAAAATGTTTGAACAAACTTGAACGAATCATTTGAAAGTGAACCACTGACGTTTAGCACTTAAAGAGGTGACATTAACTTGTTAAGATTATTTGTTTGTCTCATTCTAATGCTGTTTGCCATTTGCGAGTTACGATAGATTACTGGTGGAGAAAATAATACGCAGATAAACTATGTTCTATGAACTGATGATGTCACAATAATGATGCCATCAACAAAGAAATTTCCACAAATGTTCAGAATTAAATTTCTTACAAAACGTATATTTCTGATTTTTTATGTTTGGAAAACTAACAGAATAACGCCGTTTTGTAACGTATTTATGGAACAACCCTTGTATTAATGATGTCTGTGTCAGTGATAAATTCTGAATTAATTTTTTGTGTCTTCAATAAACGTGGTCTAAATTATCAGACGAAACTTTCTTGTTTTCCAAATTGCTTCAGTAAACATGATGATTTGTTGATCTGGTGATGTGAATTTTGAGCAAAGTTTGCTGCAGTTTTAGCTATTTAGTTATGTATGATATTAATCGGAAATTTGTAGCAATAATGTAGTGACTTACACTGTGCAGATATGCAGTCATCCAGGTGTTGCAGCGTATGTTGATGGGACTGTTGAGATGGTGCGGCGTATGTTAGCTGCTGGTACAATACAGCAGGTTGTTGTCTTACTGATTGACCCTGATATGAAGCCAGTGGAAAAATTTACACTTGAAATTGGTCACTGTACAAAAGGCACTTGTGACTCTCGGTATGGAGCAAATGATTTTTTTCATTTATAGATCCTTGTAGGTTTTAATTTATGTTTTATGACACACTTACTTCACTGTTGAATGCAGTATGATGTAATCTATGAATTTGTGTACATTTTATGTACACCGTGTCTCAATAAAAAACTGTCAAAATTGTTTTTGTCATAAATTCCTCAGATTTTCACTAACGTTGATAATTTTTGGCACAACGATAGCCAAGATGATGGAATTACCTTTCACTTCACTTAATTTATGTCAACACACTACCATTTGAAACAAAGATGCTCCACATTGTTGTATAATGCTGAGTTGTTGTCTCCAGAAACGTTGTAATGACTTAATTAAGCACATAATAAACTAAAATGTGAATTATTTAGCAGAATAACAGCTTGCTTGCAAATTATTAGAGGTTATGCCTAAAATGTGTCCCACATACACGGACACGATGGTTTAGATGCAATGCCACTGGCTGATAGCAGAATCAACAATTGACTGATCAAACGACATTCACTCACCGATTAGACGTTTTTAAGCTCGTCAGTCAGATATTTTATTTTTTGCTATTTTCACCGTAAAATATTTAGTACCACAAAATTATTAAGTCGTGTGTCTGTCAAATTCATGATGGAAAGATGAGCAATCTGATACAAATAATTACCAGTGTAACAATGTGAAGCATCTGTGTTTCAAATGGTAGTGCATTGACGTAAATTAAATGACGTGGAAAAGGAGTGCACCTTACATAATTCTGTTGTCTTGGCCATATCTGTGCCAAAAATTATTAAAGGCGGTGGAAATTTGACAAAGTTATGATGAAAACAACTTTGACTGTTTTTTTTTATTGAGAAACGGTGTATACGTTGTTTGTGTCTCATATTTGCCTACTATTTAAAATGTCATTCTGGAAGTTTTTTGCTACAAATATTTAATGCTAGTTGTTGATGTTTTATTGTATGATCATGTGTGAAGAAAATAATGTGTGTGTATGGTATATTTCTTGTATATTGGCTGTATCATTGTTGCTGTTTTCTGTTTTTATGCGTGAAAGCAGCTACTGCTTTTAGCACGTCTTAGCCATCGCAATTCTGTCTGTCCGTCCGTCCGCCTGTCACACGGGTGGATCAGTCAAAAACGGTGCAAGCTAGGATCACCAAATCTTCACCGTCAGCTGCCTGGAACACTCTAGTTTAGGGAACCGTGATGCTTTTTCATAAATTCGGAGGAAATCACCCTGAACGAGGGTGCTAAATGAGATGGGGGTTGAAAAATTTGCGATTTTTAGCCAATAAGTCGCTGTGTCTCAATAACAGTGCGAGATAGGGCCTAGGTTACTATTAATCACCAATAGGAAGTCGTACACTGGCTCTCGATTGCCATTGAATTCAATGACCTTGGATGACCTTGAACGCTAAAATAGGGGTTTTTATGGATTTTTTTTGCGATTTCGGGCTGCGAGACACATTTCAAGAGAGCGAATTGCACCGAAACCAATTGAGATAGACATGGACAAGCTGCGCATGAAATTTTCAGCATTGTAGGTAGATTTTGACGGTTTAAGTCTTGATTTTCTAGGTTCAAGGAAACCTGCACACGAGGGCATCAAAGAGCAGTACCCCCCATGAAAGTCATTATTTTACCGTTGTTGGCAGTCTTTCATGAAAACGTTTGCAGATAGGCATGGGCATGGTGCCTATCACAACAAGCACTAGTGACAAGGTTTTCGTCGTATCAACATTGCCACCAAATTGAAAGACCCTGAACTTCCAAAATAAGGGGTTTTCATTGATTTTTGCGATCTTCGGCTGCAGCGCACACTTCAAGAATGAACTGCGACGAAATGGCTGGAGATAAACAGGAACTGCTATAGGCTTTCGCGCGTCTTGTGAGCATTAGCTCAAATTTCTTGTTATATATACACATGCACACACAGTTAGAATACAACTACAATGATTATTATGTGTGTTTATGTGTTGCTTCATTGTAATAATACATGATGATTCTGATGATAATGATGATCTTGCATACTTTGCCGTGTTTTAACTGCACACTCAAGTTTAGGTTTCATTGAGTATATCATTCATCTTGATCAGTTAATCTCTGTGTGTGGTGGTTTATGTATTATGAACATTAGGAGCTTTGATGATTTATTCATACTGCAGCAGAATCTCAGAGCAGCATTGCTCAAGCTGTATGTAAGCAACGGTGTGCTGCCGACATTACCATCTGGTGAGCATTGAGCAAGCATTATTGTAAATTGATGCTGATTCGTTGACCTCATGGTTTTACTGAAAAAAATGTTAAACACAGCAAATAGTAAGTTAGTTAGCTCGCGCATTTAAGGGCGTCTATTCAAAATAACAAACGCCGCAGTTATTGTCCAAACGGATGAGTCTTGAGTCTGTTGGTGAAAACAGTGAGTGTCAGTGATGGGTCGCAAATGGACACCGGTAGACTGTTTTACAGATGTGGTCCATCGACAGCAAAAGATCGGTCGCCAAACGTCGTTCTGGTTGGTGGAATCTCTAGTTTAGTCGTTGATGATGACGATCTAAGACTGGATCTGCGGCGGCAGATCAAATGGAAGTCATCAGCCAGGTAGGCAGGTGCATGCCCATTGAGGCGCTTGTGGACCAATACCGCCAGCTTGAACAAAATCCGTTGCTGGACCGGTAGCCAGTGAAGTGACTGCAAAACTGGCATGATGTGCTCCATACGCCACGTACCAGTGATCAGACGTGCTGCCGTGTTCTGGATGGACTGTAGTCGTCTTAGTTGACTGTCAGCAATTCCTGAAATGCAACGAATTGTGGTAATCTAGCCGACAGTTGATGAAGGCTTGGACAAGCATTTGAGTGACTGGATCTGACATAATTGGCGCAGCTGGTAGTAACCAGCGCTGCAGACAGTTGTGACATGATCGGCCATCGTTAGTTGACTGTCCAGAGTCACCCCCAGATGATTACGAATGACTGAATGAAATAGTGGAATGTTTGTTGTTTTCTTAATAGTTTTGGTCAGTAGATTAAGTTTTACTCTTTGTTACTACTGCTGAGTGTGCAGAGATTTGTTGCAGAAAGTAATTTTGTGTTATGCAAATTTGTATATATGCATGTTGTTTCTGAAAAAGTTCTATGCTGCTATGTACTGTACATATGACGTATGCCATTGGCCATTACCATAATGGATGCATTTAGTAACTAATTTGCAGTTGTGAAAGTGGATAAAGAATACAGATGGTGGATCAGTAATACATGTGATCAATAATATTTCTTAAAGAAGGTAAACAAAAAAGGCTTACTGGCAGTTGTTATCTGTGTTGCCCATGCTGCAGAAATGGGATGTTATTTGCAGTTGCTGCCTTGTAGTTGTTGCTATTGTAGTAATAATTGTTGTAGTTGTTATTGTTGTTGAACTTGTAGTTGTTGTCAGGGCTTGAAGTGGGAAAAAATAAGTGCCGGTATGGTAGCTTTGCCTTCTTTCCCTTTGTCCCCTCGAGCTAGCACTATCTTGGCCACTGATCGATGCGAATATCAGCGAGCACTTGCTTAAATTTCATAAAATGGCCTGCAAAGCATACCGGTGTGAATTTTCTCAGAAAAGAAGTGCCGGTATGCTTTCCAGGTGGCCAAGGAAGTGCTGGTATGCCATACTGGTCCATACTGTTTCACTTCGAGCCCTGGTTGTTGTTGAAGTTGCTGTACCCGGTAGTTGTTGTACAGAGTGCACGTGGACAGTAGAAGTTCACACAAGACGGTCAACTTTGCTTGAAGTCAATGACAAACTCATAGTGAATGTATGTAGCACTTAAGTCGAATGACCTCTGCAAACTTTGTGATCAGAATTATGCATGAACACATCGTTTTGTGGCAGCTGTTTAGCTGAAATTGTTTTCTATTTTTACACGCGAAAGCAGGAACTGCTATCTCGTGTCTTAGCCATCGCAATTTTGACTGTCCGTTCGTCTGTCACATGGGTCATCGTCATCATCATCATCGACAACCGTGGGCTCAATGCCCGTTGGTGTCTGACGCCATTCTTACTATCGCTGCCCACCGCTGCCTATCTAGGGCAGCA
>Ga0056128_1000952_pt1 | contig 29979 bp, 19 predicted proteins | sample WorMetLIZISLAND2_FD_71113 | JGI IMG/M metagenome (GOLD analysis project Ga0056128, IMG submission 71113) | Marine gutless worms symbiont microbial communities from Max Planck institute for Marine Microbiology, Germany - Olavius geniculatus... ... | reverse complement strand
TTCATATATTTTTTTGCTTTGCATGCACTGAAACTAATTAAATGTTATTTATTCTATCTGCATTCCATAGAGGCTATTGTAATGGATTACCAGTTTCTTCCAGTCGTCTCGCTATTACATACAGGCAAAATTATGTATCAGCAGCGAGTGAGCCGCTTCGATTCACGCGGTTATTAAACGTGCTGTTGGCGAGTGGAGTCAACGTCCACCGCTTGCGTTCGTGCTAAAGGCGAACATTTTGAGCACATGCAGTAATAAAAACGATGTGATGTAACACGTGTGACTTATTAAAAAACAACAATAATTGTTTGTCGCGTTTGTCGCTATTCAGTTAATAATTTCTGATGTGATCCGATCTAAGTATTTTACCACCAAACTGTAGGCCCTATTATTCGAGTATCCAATTGTTGTACTAACCAGTGACGATGTTTCGGGAGTCGACCGTTGGCTTGTGACGGAAGGAGAACAATACTGGCCGACGACGACATCATTTGAACACGACTCTGCTGCTGTTGCTGTTGTTGCATTTGAATTTCTACCAGAAACCAACAACGGCTCTCCAGTCGGTTCTTTATCTGCATGCAAAATAGCATTTTATTTAGGTTAATAGTTTAATTTTATTTAAAGTTATGTCCGAACACTGGGAATGGAAACGGGTTTAGTTTAATGTATTGTCTACTGTGCAGTGTGCACATCGTTGATTAACGCACAATTAACAGCCGTAAAGCAATGGAACGTAAAGTGTTTATGGAGTTGCTGTGTAAATAATTAAATATCATATAACCTATGTGAATGGTCGCGCCAACTTGACAGGCGCTTTGGACGAGTAGAAAAACAGCGACTGACGACGCGATGATGAGAAACGGGAAGCTGCTGTGACAGCTGCTGTTTGCCAGGCAACGAACTTCGTCGTCATGGCAACCAAAGCGAAGCACCTGCATGTCGCGGTTGTAACGTAGCCTATTCGTTATCGCAAGTGCCGAACTGATTTTACTATGACTCTGCTTACGAGATTCGAACATTAACGACGTGTTATTCTTAAATTCATTGTCGCAGCATCGCGAGATTCTTGTACGTATCGGCTGAGTCTTAACTGTAACTGAATGAAGCGACGGTTTTGCTGCTGTCGCCAAGTTGCCCTGACAAACTAAGCGCTCTGCGCAGTCGCTCATCTCTTTTGCTGCAACAGCAATTGCCTGCAGCACTGCAGTTGAGCTGCAGAGCAAGACAGTTAGCCTATCTTTCATCTGTACATGTAGGCCTACGTGCTATGTTTTGTTGGACTCCAGCAGCCTTCGTCTTAGCAGACATTCACGCCATGCGCAAGACACAAGATTCGCAGTCGTCGACTCGCCAGCACACTTTTGCATGCTATTTTAATACAAACATAGGACTTAATCATTGAACTATTTTGTTAGGAAGCAGATTTACAGGTTATTTCTTTGTTGCAGTCAGCGTGTATCTTAGACTATACACCGAAGTGGACTATCAGTATACTCTCAGTTGCATGTTGCTTTTTTAATGTTGCCTTACAAAAATTATAAACATTTTAATTTTGTTAAAGTTATTAACCGAAACACTGTTAGCTTTTTTCACCTCGGATACAATAAAAACGGCTTTTTGATGACGTCATAATTACGTCAGCTCTACGTAGTGACATGGCAATGTGAAAAGGAAATATCTCAACAGTTTAATAAAGTGAATATTCTGGACAACTCATGCCAAAAATTATGAAAATAAGTTAAGGTTTGACAAAGATATGTTGGAAAAAACCGTATATTTTTTTTCCGGACACCGTGTAGTTTAGCCTTCTTTCTTCTATGCCGCATTACGCGAAATAGGGCTACGCGTCTTGCGCGTCTACAGCGTGGGTCAAAAAAAGTAGGCATGGGACAGAAAGTTGCAAAGTTCGGACAGAGAAAATCACGAGTGCTCAAAATTTCGATATTGCCTCTAAATTTCTCCTAAATAAAAGTTTAATTTCGGCGCCAAATTCTGCATTTTTGGACAATTTTTGGATAAGAATTAAGCTTTGCTGACAATTTTCCGGCAGTCAGTCAAAAATTTCTGATGGGCAATTGTCCCTCTTGCCCTGCTCTGCGACGATGCCACTGGCTGTTCGTTTGTCCCCTACGGTACGTACGGGCTCTGGGCCTCTGTGGGTCTAACTGAAAACAAGACGGCGGAAAAAATCATATTGCTTTGAACGTTCGTGCACCACATAACCTACCGCAGCACGCTACACGTACGCCGGAATTCAATTTCCACGTCACCGTGAGTCCGTGATCGACATTGGCTTACTTTTGATGCCTTCATGCACGACAGTTGTCATGCAAATTGCCTGAGACCAGTCCTTTTGACACACTTTCCACGAATGCCAGGCAAGCGTACGCGTGTGGCATGATCTAAGCTAAATATGCTGATTCTGTTGAAGCGTATGCATTTGCGTTGATTAGAAGCAGTAACAATCGACCCGTGTGCAGTGGCGGCGCCAAGGGGAGTCCAGGGGGGCATGCCCCCTCCATTTGAGGCTTGTCTTTCCCTTTGGCCCCCCCATTTGAGTTTCACAAACAAAAGCTAAAATGCAGTCTATGCATAACTAAACTGCAGTAAATAAATTGATTTTGCTGAATTATTACTGATGACAAATTATGAGTTATTCAAAATGCCACAAAGTACAGTAAAAGCATTTACATTTACAAACTGAGTGCATCAAAGTTTACAGGCACTGGATGTTACATTAAGATGTTACAACACAACAGCAACTGACAGTCTATCTACCACCAGATTTTGTTTGCTCAGTCAAGATAGCAGTAATTATATAAGCTACCAGTTCTGCAGTGGAGGCCTTAAGTTTGTGCAATAGTTGTCTACCACGTGCCAAATGTAAGCTTATCTCTGCAACTCCATAGGGGAATGATAAATTGTCAAATGTGACTGAATTACCAATAAAACAAGGCGAAATTGAAAACACAAGAATTACAATTGTTGTCTTTTATGTACGGTACTTTCTATAAAAGGTATCTTATGAAAGTTATGATCTTACCTTTTCAAACCGCGTTCAGCATTAAATGATCGGGTTCCCAAATGATCTAAGTCTTACGTTTAAAACATAATATTTTAAAGAATATTTTTGCTTAGAGATCCCAGGTTGGTGATGCTAGCAGTTTGGCTGCTGGTTTCCTAAATCCAGTTATGCGTTATAGACTATCTAACACTTCAAAAGAAGCCTATACATGAGATAGGTTATCTTAATGCTTTTGTAAGGCCCGCGCCTGTTAAATAATTAAACCAGTATTCAGGCTAATCTACATCCGTGTACTTAGGCTGTGTCACAACAGACTATAGAAAGTTAGTAAACACCCCTTAAGAGTGTCAAGCAAAATGTATCATTATTCCAAAAAGTACAATCTTTTTACCACAAAATGGTTTAATCTCCAGGCTCGGACCCGATAGGAGTGTTTATGAAGCGCTAGGCCTAATGTTATAGCTAGAAAAATGTCAGCATTGAAATGGGTTAGGTGACGAGAGGAAAAATGCAATTCGTCCTTATATGCTTTTGGGCCGTTTTAGCATCATATGAAGTAACACGGTGACCACTTGCCTGAAAAATCTAGAAAAGTCAGGGAATTCCAGAGTGGTCAGGGAAAAGTCAAGAAAAATAGAAAAAGTCAGGGAAATGTCAGAGGAAACTGTCCTAGGTCTACGACATTGGACACAAATTGTTGGTACCATTTTTTTCTGCTCGCTTCGCTCGCATATTATTTGTACCCCCCCTTGAATTTGTGGCGCCATCCCTGGTCGAAAGCAATTGCTTGGTTTAGCTGGGGGTCTACCTCCCAATGTCCCTGTACTCCCATGGTGTATCGTTGAATCTACTGGAAAACTCAGGAGATTTTATGTGCCCTGGAAAGTGGTCACACGAGAAGTATGTAGCATTGGATGATGGCCTGAATGTAACGAGGATAAAAAGGGAGGAAAGGGGTTAAGTACGCAATGAAGAAAAGTGTGGCCCTCTTACTCATGTATTGGCCCCTCTTGGCCTCCCCACTCATGAAAAGCTGGCGCCGCCACTGCCCGTGTGTACCGATGACGTCACGTGACCCAAAAAAGTCAAACATCGTGATCTTTGAGGCGCCATATATCCATATCGGTGCAAGCTAGACGCATGTTGACGATGGACTTTTTTATTGTAAAGTGCTAGTGACGAATCGAATAGTCTCGTGACTGACAATGTCTGTTGTTTCGTGAAAATAATACAGAAGGATGAAAGGATCTTTGCTACTGTACGTACAATTTGAAATTACAGTTTGATCTTTTCTACCGGTCTAAACGGCTCACTGATTACATTTATACGGACCTATACTGTAAACTATCGAATGCATTGGACAGACTCCGTGTTCGTTTGAACATTATCTTGTTATTTTAGTTTTTTTTTATTCCAGTCATTTTCCGGGTTTTTCATGTTTTACATTAATTTTAAGTATCTCACTTCATTTTTCTTTAAAAACATTTAAGTTTCTTTAGTTTATGTGCTAGATCAAACTGACAGTTTGTCTGTTAGTTTTTAAGTGCAAATTCTCGTATTGTATTGTATTGTATTACCATACATATGAATTAGCCTATGCCCATCTTACCGGTAGCTGATGTTATGTCCTTCCTTTACCTGCGAAATTTTGTTCAGGAAGTCATCGGCAATTTTGTTGTCAACAGTGTCGTTATTGGTCGTTTTTTAGTGATTAATAGTAAATTTTGTTTAAATATGGCTGCAAAATCTGAAAAAGACAAACAGAAAGCTCTTCATGACAAAAATCAGATGATTTTGTCTGGATTACTGCGCGACGATGACAACAAATACTGCGTTGACTGCGACGCGAAAGGTTGAACATTTTGTTTACTGTTTGATACAGTTTCGACGTAGTGAAAAAGACGCACATAATAGTTTTATTATTAAAAGCAGCAGGTTTTTTTTAGAAGAATTTACCCACCTACATCTGACCCCAAGTTTTAACGTTTTGTGGATGTTCCAAACTTCGGAATCTAAAGATGATCTATTAGCCTAAGTTGTTTCGTGTAATAGTCTCAGATCAAATGGAAATGTTCCGGTAGAGTGTTAGGAAGTGGTTCATAAACTGTGACGTTATAAATTATGGCATTGATCTTTTGATTAACTAACTTTATTTTACTTATTCTCGCACTGAATATAGCATCAAATAAGATTATTAATCCTAACCTTAACACTGATTTGTAATCTAATTCTTTGTACTTGATCATATTTGGTGCCACCACAGCGGTCATTTGTGATGGTGGTGCACGTCACTACTTTGTGCTACAGAGTTGGCGTTATTTTCAGACAGTTCTTATATTTATTTCCGTTTTTTTTTGGTTTTTGTTTGGATGTATGCATCTTGTCAGTTTTGAACTTTCACACAGTTTTGAATGTTGAATTTTATGTGTGTCATGGGTAAAGAACTCTGGACTTTCTGATAACAGTTACTGTGCTGCATGATACCGTACGCTATGTGACTTTGACAATCTCGGGCCAAACTGGTTTTGAGTCAGAATTGTTGACATTCTAGAGATTCTGAATGGTGTTTCATGTGATTTTAATGATAAAAATATCTTGGAGTATTTTAAACAATAAACATCTGACAACGTCACAATGTGCATCTTTGTTTTATTGAGCATATCTATTTCATTTTAAGTTATCATGGCATTTTGTGTTGCAGGTCCTACTTGGGCATCATGGAATCTTGGGGTTTTTTTGTGTATTCGTTGCGCTGCAGTTCATCGCAATCTGGGTGTACATGTATCTCGTGTAAAATCTGTCAACTTGGATTCATGGACCTCAGAGCAAATTTCGGTATGAAGTTTTGTTGTTAGATAATGGATATGTTGCTTACTTCTGTGGCATTTTAATACCAAAGTAAACCTGACTGTGTTGTTTGCCAGCTCTTTCACAGCTTTGTGACTATGAGGTCATTTGAATATGGCTAGTAATTATGTTATAATTTTTATTCAAGGAATTATTTTTTGAGTTCTGGTATTGCCAGAAATATGTGTCATTATTACTATCTTGTTTACTGCAAAGAGAAGTTATTGATAACTAAAACTTCGATTAAACTGGTGTTATCATATATAATACAATGATATTGGCTGCATTCTTTTCTCATCATTAGTTTGGCTTAATTTGCTAAAATTTTGTGATGAAAAGCTTTATACTTGATCATGTTTGTGGTGTGTGCCTTTAAACAGATGATGCAGGAGATGGGAAACAGCCGAGCTCGGGCCGTGTATGAAGCTAATGTTCCTGATGACTTCCGACGACCACAGTCAGACTAGTATCCATTTGGAATGACCCAAAAAACTTAGAAATTTAGACACCACTATGTCTAAAAAGATGACTAATATGACTGATTGTCTAAGAGTTAAATAATCTGCTAGAACAATTTTGGCATTTTGCCTTCAATACTTGAATATCTAATCGTATAGTGCTGTGCGTGTTAGCTTTATTGTCTGCACTGTCATGTTGCTAGCTATGTTGTGTTAATAATTTGCAGTGATTCACTTTTGATTGGTGTTAAATCAGTTTTTCAAAGATGTAGATACATGTGTTCTCTGCTCGTGCATCTTTAACATATGTCTAGTGGACTGGAAGCTTTTATTCGTGCTAAATATGAACAGAAGAAATACATTGCAGCTGAGTGGGTTCCACCAAAACGAAAGGTTTGTATTGAGTCAAACATTGCAGAGCTAGTGGCATGCGACTTAAGGATGGTAAAATGTAGTACAGTCTGCTCTATATTGCACTGTGCTTACTGTTATATCAAACTGCATTTTGACTGTTTTGAAATAATGTCATATATTAGTTTTCTTGTTGTTTTGTTGGTTACGGTAAGGTTGTTGTTTAACTAGCCTTACTCAGCTAGTTTTTATGTTTAAGTATTGGTGTGAACTTTTGTTGTCTTTTGTTCATTGTGTTTTTTCCAATCACATCACCAAATGATTGGCTGGAAGAAGTGAATAAATAATTAAGTAAATTCTAATTTTGATGTACTGTATTAAGCAGACCCGTTTTATCTTCTATTGTATTTGTATGTGTCGTCTATGTTGTGAAAAGTGCTAGGTGTCCCGATCAGTTACACTGATATAGATTGATCGATTTGTGTAATAGGTGTTTCCAAATCTTCCAGTTAATTGCATGTCACCTTTTCATTACTGACATTGATGAGGTGAAATATATTTTATTTTGGACTGAAGTGTAATGATTAATTGATTATTATTATTATTATTATTATTATTCTTTATGTGAGAGTGCGGCTCATGACCTTAGACAGCTCAATAAATTATGCGGTGATGAAAGCAAAGTTTACATCAGCAGGACGTGTGCATATATTACATATTTATACAAAGCGTAGTTGTGTTGTGTTTGCTGTCAGGCATTCCAGTCTGGGGATGCATCATCCTCCAGCAATACCAGGAGCTCTGGACAGACACCTCATTCTGCTGATAGGGAAAAGGTGTCATTAACCGTCTCTTTTGCAACATTTAATACAATTTGTTAGCCATAGTAAATAGTAGAGCTGCTATTTTCAGCATAAAATATTTAATTACCACAAAATTATTACATCACATTGCACTTTCTGTCAAATTGATAATTGAAAAGTGAGCAATCTGATACTGATAATCACCGTGTAATGTAACAATTTGGAGCATCTGCATTTTACATGGTAGTGCGTTGATATAACCTAAGTGAGGTGGACGTTGAGTGTATCTTACATCTTTCTATCGTTTTGGCTATCTGTATGCCAAAAATTATCAGATTTGGTGGAGATTTGACTAAGTTCTGACAAAAAACAAGTTGGGTCATTTTTTGGCACACCCTGTATAACATGTAAACTGTATATGACTTAGCGTGTACTTGTTGCGGTAGTAGAATGAAAAGTGTAAATGCATAAGCTGGTATACAGGTGTATGTGTAACAATTGTAATGGTAAAAGTTGGCTATTTGTATCACTGAAATATGTTTACTTTCAAGTTTGCTGTGCGTTTCTGTATGGCTAGCACATTGCTGATGCTTCCAGCCGGAAGCCCAGACCTCGCGCATCTGCCACAGTGCCTGATGTATGTGTCTTTTGTTGTTTTACTGAAGTTTAGTTACGTACTGAATAACTGGTATTGCCATTCGTTCAAGTTTGATTACATGCACAATCTTTTCATATTGTATTATAAGTGTACCGTTTGTGTACTATTACTTGCAAAAAGTTTTATAGTAAATGTAATGCCTGATGCCATTTTGCATTCAGGTTATTCTTAACAATTTGCAAAATGTACAAAATGTTACACTAAGTTGCATTGATAGTGTGTTGTCATAAGCATTGTGCTTTGTTTTCATGTCTGTTTTTTAAAAAAAGTTTCTCGGAGAATTGTTCAGAGATCCGCTTTTGTGGATTTTCACGGAGTAAACAGAGAATTGTTCGATAAGTCACTTCACTGCTAGCAGCAGTAGCTGTAGACTGCAGTGGTAGCATCAGCAGTTGTTCTGATGAATTACTGTAATTTTATTCATCGAAATGTGATTTGTGATTTGTTCACTCATTTGGTTGTATTGCAGAAGACGCTGAAAGCACCTGTGAATGCGAGTCCAGTGTCAGCACCAGTGGCAGCAGTTGTATCAACGGCACCGACAGAAACTCCCACCGTGACTCAGCCGCCTAACACTGCACAAGTTGATCTTCTCGGCCTCGGTATAATGATGATGATGTTCATTCTCTCGGTAATGATAGTTTTGCGATAAACTGTGATTTGCTGGCATATCAACTGTATTTACTATATTGTACTGATAGTTGCATTTTAATATTTTTTTTCTTATTTTGAACGTTGTTTTTACTACTGAACCCTTACGAGATCTGTAGTTAGTTCCCTTCGTGTGTTTTATTGTAGCTTTACAGCGTTGATTTGTATGCAGTAGTTTTATTGATATGTTAGGATGTCACTACTCAAAATGGCCTCTTGTGTGATGATGTGCTGTTAAGAAACTAGTCGCTGTGTCGGTTAAGCTGTCTGTCATTTTTACACGTGTGCGGGTATTTGACAGACATGTCGCCACCATCACAACCGGCAGATGCAGATCCTTTTGCCGATTTCCTCTCTGCCACTCCCTCCATACCAGCAGTCACAGCGCCAGCTGCAGCAGCACCGGCTGCAGGACCGGCCGGTTCAGAGCTGTTTGGCTCATCTGCTGCATCATCTGCTGCCCAGACCCAGCCCAGTACGAAGGATGCCATTATGGCTCTTTATGGCAGTTCTACCGTTGCTATGCCTGCTGGGCCATATGGCATGCCGTCAGCAGGTGCATAGTCTATAAATTGGATTACTGTCAATGTAAAATGTAAAGATTTGCATGCAAACTCCAGCGTATTTTAGGCTGCCCAGAAGTGTAGTTCCCAACACTGGTCTTATGTTTTATTAGTATGCTGTCATCTGTCTGTAAACTTTGAACAGGATGGTTTACAGATGAATAGCATTTGCTATGTTTTAGATTACTTTTTGGTATTTACATGTGGCAGAAATGGCCATTCCGTCCTGAGTACTTGTGTTGTCTATGTTGTGAAAAGTGCTAGGTGTCACACTGATATAGATTGATTGATTTGTGTAATCGGTGTTTCTAAATTTTCCAGTTAATTGCACATCACATCATGTATTGATATAAAACAAAAGGTGTTTGGGTGGCTGTAGACATTTCTATTTAAATGCAAATGATATTTGTAGACAGCTAAGGAGATTTATTCTATCACTTTGCTGTTGGAAACTGTTATGGAATTAGCTTTTCTACGAGCCAGAATATTCTTCTTTCTGAAGACACTGAATTATGCAAACATGCTTAATTGCTTAGTGAACTTTTACACTCTGTGTGTGTGTAGTTGGCAGCCCTAGTAGAGGTTCAGTTTTCATTCATTTACCGTGATGGTGAATGAACTTAGTGGGGGACAAGTGACAGCATTGATATGTATGGTTAGATGTTAGACTTGTTAGTGTAAGAGCACATTGCACCATTGTCGTTCAACTTTGAATTCAGCCCAAATTTGAATTTGATCCTAGTTCAGCAGTAATTTGCTTTGCACCAAAGCGGTTCGAGCATTGATCTCCATTCAATTCTGAACCACCGTCTGACCACCGATCAAATTTTGATCTCAGTTCAAGTGATGAATGCCGGGATACTATTTCTGCAAAAAAATTGTCCGATTCAAATCTTATCCTGTCCAAAAAACTACTTCATGTCGAATTATAAGACCTCTAATGCAATTATACTGATGATCTGGATTTCTACCATATTTGTTTTATGTTCTCTTTCTGCTCGATAAATTAACAAATAGATGAATAAATTATAAATTGCATTTTCCGTGGCGATGTTTCGTTGCTACAGTAAACAAACCATCGAACCTTAACCACAGCAACAAAAACTCATTCGTATTGATTTATACTCGTATTGATTTATATATATTATACTTGTGATCTGGATATGCTAGATATGTGCTATATCGGTTTTCTTAGGCGTTTTTTGCTGGATAAATTAACTAATGGATAAATAAATAGCATTCTAGAGTGCCGATGCGCCATTGCTATGCCATAGCTACGGTAAACATAATCCTGACAATGGACGTAGAATAATTAATGATTATACTATTGGAGCACAAAAGTGCGTATTTTCGGAACTTCATCATGCAACTGCTGATGCGAAAATCGTGTGATAACTTTGGGGAAGCTTAAAATTCGAACAAATTACTGCTAATCGGTACTTTATTGTTTCGTGAGCATTGCGTGTGATGGTGACGTCACTGTAGTTGGCTCGTAGGCCGAGCGTGGTTGACCAATCAGCGTCATCCAGACGTCCACGGTATAACCACGGCCATTCAGCTGAACATGATCAGCTGATCCGAGATCATCTTGGTGCAATATAATACTGTGTGAACTTGGTTCAACTTTTGATCTAGGTTCAGCTGAACCGAGATCATGAACGGCGTTGGTGCAATGTACTTTAAGTGTTATCTGGCTAGCATAGTTTTCACCTTACAGGTGGGTCCACTCCATTTTAATGCATGTTCAGAACTGTATTTTTTAGCATAACTGGTAATGTGTTTAGGCTTATGGGTTTGTGTGTGTGTGTGTGTGTGTTTGGTTGCATTCTACTGTTTTTTTTATTTTTTTTTAATCTGTTCTTTTTGTGTGTGCTTGTCTTATTACAGTTTTAATTGTGTTTGTAGCTGCTCTTGAGACGAAATAAAGATATTTATTACCCGGCAACTCAACCCCCCCTGTCAGGCTGCCCATGTGAGAGGTGGGGGCAATGTGAGAGTGTACGTACCTAGGGCCCAAGGACTCGAACTTCGCAGTCGGGGTCTGCGGCTGTGCAACGCAGAAGGCACGAATTATGGCTTTTTCGCCCCTTTGCCATTTCGCCCCTGACTCTTTTGCCTCCTGGCTCTTTCACCCCCTGTACCTGAGTGATTCACCCTCTCACCCTGTACGATTCACCCCCCTTGTTGAATATGCCGGTGATTCATTATTGAGGTTTGTGTTACAATTTACAGAAAGGCAACAAGTAAGTGTATCATCACGTCACTGATTAATATTACTTCAATTAATGTTATATGTGACAAAAAATGTATAATAAGTGATCACAGCTCACAAAGTCAAACGTTTTTGGTTTCATTGGGTCTAGGCCTAATAACCGCTTGACGAACACCTAGATCTATGGACAGTGTCGGCCATCAGTGCAAACATTCTAAGGCGAGAAAGCGTACTAAAAAGCAAAAGGTTTCTCTGACTCTCTGTATAATAAAATACATGCATAGGCCTAATGATTTTATTTCATAATTGAACAAAGCATTAAACAAAAATGTTACGTATAAACCTTGATGTCGAATTACTTTTATTTAACGGGGCGAATCGTCCAAGGTGAGGTGGGCGAAAAAGCCAGACACGAAGGCACTGGAAGGGTATGACAGATCGACAAACTTTTTGAATCTGATTATTACTGGAGATGAAAAGTGGATGTGTTTAGGTGGGATGTACATTCCCGGCCAGCCCGGTGTTGTAGCTAACGGTATGATGGGAATGCCTCAGCAGATGTCACCATCAATGCAGGTCTGCATTTCTAACGAACTTAAAGAGTTTACCGGTAGCATTTATGTTTCCAAATTGCATTGATATCGTAGCTAATTGCGTGCTTATTTCTTACTTTTTCAATCAATCAGTTAATCAGAATTGCCTTAGTAGCAGATTTATAGTACAATAAGCAGGTTTAGATGATAAGCACCAAGTTTCCGGATTCCAATTCAGACCTGGGATATTTTTTATGGGATTCTTTTGTTTGTTGTTGCTTTTTTCTAGACAGTCAAGCATAAAACAAAGTATTCAATATAGGTTTGAACTGTTTCACTTCTTTGTAGTTTAATCAGTGCAACAGTGTTTTCAGTCATTCAGAAGTTTTTACTGTGGCTAGTCTATTGCTAGGTCCACGGCGTGTTGGCAGCATGGCGTAGCGGTAACGCATTGAGTCAAATCAACGAAGTTACTCTACGGCGGGCCCGGTTAGTAATCTACTTGGATGGGAGACTGCCTACAGGCAGGTAAACCATCTCGCTACGGAGCCAGCCAACTAGGTTGACTCTGCCTTCTATCCTTTATGAGATGGTAAAATGAGTACTGGCGGTGGTTACGGCCATTGCTAGGGGAAAAACAGTGAGTTCTGCACAACAGTAGGCCCTGTGGCCAGGACTGCTGGTATACCGACCCAGTCTGTTAAACATGCTGGCTGCTAATTAGAGCCGGCCATCTAGCCAACTTGGGTTGACTTGATGGCAGTCGAATGCATGATCTCTTGCTTATGTATTTGACACCTTCCCATTATGTTGATAAGTCACCATGCTTACAATACTTACTGATTGTTTGTTGTGAAATGTTGCAGCATCCTATGTATACTGGTGCAGCAGCTGGGCCTAGTGGATACGGCATGGCTATGGCTGCTCCGGCAATGATGCCAAATGCTGGCATGATGCCAACAGCATATGGCATGCCGGCTATGTACAACATGCAGCCGGTATGTACATGTATGTATCTATACCGTGAGCCACAAATAATGTGCCACTTTACTTTTGTTCATATCTTTGCCAGTTATTGACCGATTTTCAAAATTCTTTCACTGGCACACTCTGCAGACAATTTGAGACAATGTGATTATTTCATATCCCACCACACAGTAAATGCGTTTTACACTACCTTGTGAAATATAAATATAAGCAAACCTAACGATGATAACAAAAAATTAGGTAATTGAAAAGAATGCTTCAGACCAACATTGCAATAAATGATTCGTATGACACTAGACTGTGTTATACCCACACACACAGTCTAGTGTCATACAGACCATTTACTGCAATATTTGTCTAAAGTGTTTTTGTTTTTTCAATTTTACCAAAATGTTTGTTATTATCGTTATGTATGCATATTTCTTTAATATTTCACAAGGTAGTGTAGAGACGTCTTTATGGTGTGGTGTGATCTATAATAATCACATTATCGCAAATTGTCTGCAGAGTGTACCAGTGAAAGAATTTTGAAAATCGGTCAATAATTCGCCAAGATATGGGCAAAAGTAAAGTGGCACTTTTTTGGCTCACCCTGATTTGCTTTTTTTTACAACGATATTAACTCATGCTCACAGTAGTGAGTAGCTAACTGTGTCTGATGTAATATCTGCGGCTGGTAAAAAGTTTTGTAGGTTTGCATGCCAACTCTGCCTGGAACTGTAGTTTCTGAAGGTTAATGTTTTATTAGTATGCCATCATCTGTCACTAAATTTTGAACGCAAATGGTCCACAAATAAATGGCATTTGCTGTGCTTTGGATTGTTTTTTAGTGTTTACATGTGGCAAAAGTGGTTATCTTGTGTACTGTTGTCAAATGTCAAAAGTAGATTTACGAGGGTCGTTCGATAAATAAGTTACAAAATGGCGCCATTCTGTTATTTCTTGAAGTAGGAAAAATCCAAAATATACGTTTTGTAGGGAATTTAATTCTGAACATACTTGGAAATTTTTGTGATGATGGCATCGTTATTGTGATGCCAGCTACCTGTTAATAGAACACAGTGTATTTTTGTGTTATTTTCCCCACCAGTCATCATGACTCACAAGTGACAAACAGCATGTGAACTAGAAAAATGAATAAATTTAACACGTTAATATCGTCTCTTTAAAGGCTAGACATAAGTGTTTTATTTTTCAACATATTGCCCAAGTGTTTTAAATATTTTGTCCCATTTGTCAACAGTCTTTCGAATGCGCGATGCAAAGAAAGATCTCAGCTGCTGTCCAAGCCACTGATGAAACTCTTATTGCACTGCGATAGCTGATGCATATTTTTGCCAATCTAGTATTTTCTTGCAGAAAATTTTTACTTTTAGCTTCGTAATAGCGTGTCGCCATATACTGGATGCATCTCAGAGTGAATCTGGTCTGCATCAAGTTTTTTTGCTTGTGAAAAAAGCAATAACGGTACGCTCTTTGTAACAGGACCATTTCAATGTCAACGTTGCCGTATTTAATGTGTATAAATGACGTCGCAGTGACATCATCGTAATAAAACTCACAGCTGGTACTCAGAATGAAATTCCGGGCTACAAAACATATATTGTGAATTTTTCCTAGTTTAACAATTAATGGAATGGTGCTGTTTTGTAAACTTACTTATCGAACGACCCTCGTATATAGCACGTTCTCGTAAGAACCTCTTATGTTGTCTTGGGTCATCTATGTTCTATTTCAGCGTATTGTATGGTGTGTAACGTTCAGGTGCAGGCTCAGATGGCATCTCTGCAAATCGGCGTCTCTGCAAATCTCACCGGCTGGTTACCCGGCCAACCCTGCTTCCGCAGCATTGAACTGGAACGCCTCTCAACCAGCACAGCAGACATATCAGATGTCGGACAACGTCAACCATTAGGACAATTTACTCAGCAACAGTGAAACGTGCACGTTTTGTCTGCGCCTTCTTTTTCACGCACTATAAAACAGCCGGAATTTCTTGAATGCATTTTTTGTAGTACAGCTGGAATATTCTAATTATTTGGTCAGGAGGAATTTATGTCATAATTGCACACATGCCAGCATTTTAACCATGTTAGGGGTATACTTTTGTTTGTAGTTAACCGATTCAGTGTGTTTTATTTCACGAGTTACAAGATATAATCTTATTTTGAGTAATGCTAACAGAAACACATGAAAAATGTGAGAAATTTGCCAGTTTACCATTTACAGGTGAGAATGGTTTACATGTCATAGAAATTCATCAATAATCGTAACTTTTGGTCATAAATTATAGCCGCAAACTATTAATTCTGTTTTTATTTGAGTGGTTGTGATTTACATTTTTTGGCTGTTATTTTTTGCAGAATTAAATCTTTACTGACTGAGAAAAAAACGCAGGCAAAATGTGTTACATTTTTACCGTTTGCTGTTTAGTCACGGTTGTACATATGAGATCGTTAATAAGTAAATGTTGTCAGTGTCAGATATTTTGTTGCCCTGAGTAATGTATTGTTATGTATTGTGTATAATCACTGTATAATATTCACTTGATATCTGTGTGACAACTGCACTGTGGACCATAAAAACGTGCCACTTTACTTTTGTTCATATCTTCACCAATTATTGATCGATTTTCAAAATTCTTTTGCTGGCACATTCTGCGGACAATTTGCAATAATGTGATTAATATATATCTCACCACACCATAAATGCATCTCCACACTACCTTGTGAAATATAAATGTGAGCAAAAACTAACAGTAATAACAAAAATTTAGGTAAATGAAAAAAACACTTCAGACCAACATTGTGATGAATGATCTGTATGACACTAGACTGTGTTAGACCCACACAGTTTAGTGTCATACAGACCATTCACAGCAATGTTGGTCTAAAGTGTTTTTTTTTCAATTTTACCAAAATGTTAGTTTGTTATTATTGTTAGTTTGTTATTATCGTTATCTATGCATATTTTATTGATATTTCACAAGGTAGTGTAGAGATGCATTTACGGTGTGGTGGGATATATAATAATCACATCACTGCAAATTTTCTGCAGAGCGTGCCAGCGAAAGAATTTTGAAAATCGATCAGCAATTGGCGAAGATATGGACAAAAGCAAAGTGGCACGTTTTTTGGCCCACCCTGTATAGCTGTGTTCTGTCTAGAACTTGGTCGGGTTGGGATCTTTCCCGTAGCACGTCTTTTAACTTTCTGTGGTGTTTGTCATCTGTTCACTACCACAGGCTTGTTAGAGTTGACACACTTCACACCACAATGTTCAAGCACTGTCAATTAAGAACATTGATAATAGCATCGGTCTGATATGCGCTCTAAACAGTTTACAGATGTTTCAGCTGCTGGTCGATTTGGCTGACCAAAAATATTGGGTTTGATGTATCTTGACTTCTTTATTTGAGTGCAAAGTATTCTTCGGTTCTGAAGCAGTAAGGCAAACTCGTGTCATTTCCAGTGCTGCCTCGTCAGCACATTCAGCGGTTCCAACCAATGTTCAGTCGACTGAAATTTGGGTCTGGATGGCTCATCTGGTGGGGACAACAAAACTTAGCGAAGCCTACATGCATGTCGAATTAGGTTATTCGTCTTAAAGGGCATTACATGAATTATAGGCCTGCAGTAGATATTCTTTTGACATGCGACACAGTTGACTGATAGCTGAAACATCCTGCGGTCGAACTGGCAGTCTACACCCTCTAAACTATGGCTGTTGTGAGTTTTTTTGCTGTCAACCTCTGTGCAAGTGATTGCTTGGAAAGACTTGTCCCCAGAATGACCTATAATGTGTTGAATGAAATGTAAACTGGCTCACTCACTTTGTTACGAGTTATTGCCTACATTTTGTGTAATAGCTTGCATCGAGTAGCAGACTTTTTGGCTTAGAGCACAACTGTATGCAGTTAAACTTCTGTAATATTCCACCTTTTCTGAGTTTATTGGTCTGCATTTCATCATGTTTGAAATTTAGGAAATTCATGCTTTTGATTTCGCTGCAGTGCACTTGTAAATAGTTTACAACTGAAAACTGTTGGACACCTGGCAAATTACACCATGTCCGTAAAAAAAGAGTCTACACTTTTTCCTGAATAACTTCAACAAATGTAAATTTACTTTTATTATTTTTGGCACACATTATTACAATGACACGCTTTGATAAAAAACATTTAAAAGTATCTTTAAAATTTACTTCTTGTATAGCTAATGTAATTGTGATGTCATGGAAAATGCCATTTTCGCTGAAAGATAACATTTAAATGAGCCTCTGCAATATGAAAACAGAAAAACTACTGAAAGAAAATTGCAGTAGAAAGCTTGAGGTATTGTTGGCATGGCATAGAAGTAAGTTACTTTTTATCAAAATTTTGTAACATAATCTTGATTTTCACTGTGTTAAGTGTGGCCATCACATGCAGAACGGGAACGTCGTTGTGCAGCAGCCGTTATCAGCAAGCAGCATCATTTCTGCAGCATGCATTAGCGTCGCTGTAGTGTACATTTGTAAAAAAAGTTGTTGACTCAGAAGTTGGTTAATAGCAAGTTTTGTCACTTGCTGACAACTAAAGCAGCTACAGGCTAAAAAGCCTTAGCCTATTCTTTCTGCATTTTTGTTTATTTTCGTATAGAGTATAGTAAGAATACAAAGTGTTTTATTTTATGCGGTAAAGTGGTGTCAGTATTCGGACAAAGTGGACTATCAGTACACCGTCAGTTGCATGTTACTTTTTCAGTGTTACTTACCAAAAACTAAAACATACGTTCAAATTTGTTAAAGTTATTAACCGAAACACTCTTAGCCTTTTCACCTCGGATACAATAAAAACGGCATTTTCGATGACGTCATAATTACGTCAGCTCTACGTAATGACATTGCAGTATAAAGAGAAAATATTCCAACAGTTTAATCAAGTGAATATTCAGGATGATTCCTGCCAAAAATTATGAAAATAGGTTTAAGTTTGTCAAAGATATGTTGAAAATACTGTAGACTTTTTACTGGACACTGTGTAGATTGGCTCTAGTAGCATATACAGCTTACAGTTTGTACCGAGAATATTAGTGCTATCACCTGGCAAAATAAACTGATTTTGATAGAGCATATTTATTCCTGAATCCATATCATGATCCAGATTACTACCAGAATCTTACCACCATTACTTGGGCTCTGCTGCATTCTTCCACAAACTGTCATCAGAATTTATTCGTAACATTTTGAGCAATTCTGCTGACAATCAGACGGACAAACACATTCTGGTGAAAACATCCTCTTCCTCAGCTTGAAGTGATTTGACAAATCTAATTAAATAAATGTTATTTAATAAATATGATTAATATATGCGTGTGTTGTGATTGTGCTAGTTCACTGATACAGTGGAGCACTTAACTTTGCGATTTCTGTTATTTGATGTGTAAAAATACTGCAAAAGCCTGCGATGACTTGTGTTGATGAAACTCTCGTGTTATTGTTTCATTATTAAACTGTGCTGTTTTGTGTGTCGTTTGCTCATGCTGTGAGTGCATAATACATGGATTATAGCTGAGTATATAGGCACTGACCAGTGGGCAAGCAAAGCAAGCCCATTGGTCGTTGGTTGCTGCCACATACATGAGCGTATTCACGTAGGCCACCAATGCCATTAGATGGTGCCTGCTGTAATGCGTTCCTGTTTGCCCATTGGTCAGTTCGTCAAAAACTAAACCACGTCAGTTCAGTTCAGTTACGTCGCTCTGTATGCGCTTTCAGTGTCACGATTCGCTCTAAAAGATGTGTTCATAGAATTTTAGCATTCATTACCACCAGAATTTTTTGAAATTAATTATACAGTTGTTCGTACTGTGAGGACTGTAATACATCGACTGTCATCAGATCAGGGATTTTCATTTGATTGGTAAAAAGCTTTGGTCTGCAGTGTGAAGCAATCTTCTGTTGATAGTAAACTGTATTTGGCCATGTCTTGTAGCATTTGATGAACTGTCATTGTATTCTTGGATCTTGATATGCCTTCACCAATGTTGTTTCAGTTATTGCCGTGTTTGTCTCCTATGTAATTACTCTGTTGTGCATGTCACATGAGCCCCCCGCCCCGATCTCGGTTTCTGTCGGTAACGGTGCATGTGTCAAGTAAACATTTTCTGCCGGATGCCACTGTCAACAGTGAGTGTCATCAGTTTCCGCTTTGTTTATGGTCCGATGCAAAGACAGTTATTCGGGAGAACATTATGAAAGTGTACTGGAAAATAAGGTGATGATGCGGATTACACAGCGGTGTTTTCTTTTTAAATTAAACGGTATGTCATGTAATGTTTGACATTTGCTTGAGGGCTTTGTTTGAAGATTTTGTGATGAATACATTAACTATAGCATATTGAACATCATATACCTCAACTTTGTGAAAAATAGCTGCATAATTGATCTGTCCAACTTATACAACTGGAGCAAATGTTTGTAGTCGAACATTTGTTACAGTGTATTTTTCTGTCATTACTGCAATTACTAGATTTTGGTATTTAAATACACTATTAGCAGCACTGTACTTTTGTCTGTATTATCATTATAGTACTTTGTGACAAATATTTAAGTGAAGGAAGAATTTATTGAAATGTGTTAATTTACTAACGGTACAGTGATTAAGTTGGTAGTGTACATCAGAGGGTGGGGACTCCGAAGATGTAAAATTAGGTCCAAAGAAATATGGTTAAATGTTTTCTTAAATATTGTTTCTAAATATAAATTTGACTATGTTTGAGAGATTGTAGTTGCTATTTAGTGTCAGTTTGACAAATGGACATAAAAACGAGCTTTATTTGACCTGGTACAGCAACATGTAAGACAGATTGCGCCATACCGGTATATTCTATTAAGCTGCTTCAGCCCAATGAATGTTTGAGCCAGAGTGCTTAGGAACAAATTGTATAAACTTGTCTGGACGTTTTAATGAGAAAAAGCGGAATAGAAAAAACAGAAGGTGTGAATAAAAATGCGGGAGGGTTTGGTTCAAGCTTAGCGCCAGTGAAAACGTGAAATTTGTGTGCTCAGACGGTGGACCACACAGACTCTCGGTTCGGTTACTTATTTACTGCACACAAAACAATCAGTCCATTACCGTAGAAATTTGAGTGGGCGTGGCTGTAGTAGGTGTCCCTTTTTGTTTGTTCTTGTTTTTTTTTTCTTTCATTTTATTAACTATAAGTATTTATAACGCTAGTATCAATTATCCATATACCGCAGCTAGAATAAAGGTAATATTTGCATTATTTTATTAGATAGAACTCTGAATCGGTTATAATTACTGTCGTCGTGACTTGTGAACAAGCCTGCGGCTACAGCGACAGAAAAGTCTGGCAGAAGTTTTTTTTTCTGAATTCTAATTCTGACTAGGGCTGTCGATGCGTTATTTGTAATGGCGTTAACGCATGCATTAATTTTTATCGCATGCGTTAACGCGTTAATTAACTCGTCATTATATTGCATTCGTGTTATCAATTCCCATTCCCACAATGCATCGGTCAGCGCAGGTGTTCTGGTTCTGTTTCAGATGCATTATGGGCAGTGATGGGAATTATGTTAGACCGAATATGCTTCATGTAGCAGGTGGACTACAATGAGCCGTCAAGAGGGTGATTGGAATGATGACTGACGAACTTGTTGTTGTGTCGCAGGACCGTGACATCAGTGATGAAATGGCAGCAAAACAATTTTAATTACTTCGATATTATTTGATCATCAAATGATTACAGTTTAATGGAATATTGTAACTTCTGCTTCACATAATTAGGAAATTTACGTATGTGTGTTAATTTTTTTCAACATGTTGTTTTTTTATTGTACGTTAATTGTTTAATACGTAACGTGTTAAGTTAGCACAGTTAATTTGACAGCTTTAATTTTGACCCAGAATTCTTGTGCTAATGCGACACTCAGTGGTGGAACGAATAGACCTAGTCGGTCAGGGTATTTAAATTGAACAGATTGGCGCATTATCTGTTGCATTATCGTTCAGGTGACAGATTCCAGATGGCGACTGCATTGACAAAACGACTTGGCAGTGAGCCTGTGTCCAAGGTGGAGGTGCACATCAGTTGTGACAAGCTAATGGACCGAGATATCACGTCAAAGTCTGATCCGTGCTGTCTGCTCTATGTCATGAACAATGGCCACTGGGTTGAGGTGTGTGGCTTATACCAATGCCCCGCATTTCTGTTTTGGCCTTAAGGTGAAATCTCACTACCATATGAAATTTATTGAATGGAGATCCTGTCATGCTAGAAGTGGCAATTTGTAAATCTTGAGTTTACATTTAGAGTCACTAGCATCTGCAGTTACGACCATATGAAGTGATTTTCATCATTAGCAAAATTTTGCTTTTGCGCCTTTGCTTGTATGGTAGTGTTTATAATGGGATTCTCCAGCAGTTTTGTAGTTTTTTCCGTATGTCCTTGTTATTACGTGTGAAAGCAGCTACTGCTCTTAGCACGTCTTAGCCATCACAATTCTGTCTGTCCGTCCATCTGTCTGTCACATGGGTGGATCAGTCAAAAACGGCGCAAGCTAGGATTACCAAATCTTCATTATCAAGACTCTGTTTCAGGAACTGTAAAGCTTTTCCATAAATTTGAAAGGGGTCACCCTAAACGAGGGTGCTAAATGGGAGAGGGTGGGAAAAATTTGCGATTTTTTAGCCAATAAGTCGCTGTATCTCAATAACAGTGCGAGATAGGGCCTAGGTTACTATTAATCACTAATAGGAAGTCCTACACTGGCTCTCGATTGCCACTGAATTCAATGACCTTGGGTGACCTTGAACGCTAAAATAGGTTTTATGGATTTTTTGGCGATTTCGGGCTATGACACACATTTCAAGAGCAAATTGTGCCGAAACCAATTGAGATAGACAGGAACAAGCTGCATATGACATTTTTAGCATTGAACGTAGATTTTGACGGCCCAAGTCTTGATTTTCTAGGTTCAAGGAAACCTGTGCATGAGGTCATCAAAGAGCGGTACCCACGTAAAAGTCACCGTTGTTAGCCAGTCTACCGTGAAAATGGTTGCAGATAAGCATGGCTATGCTGCCTATCACAATAAGTACTAGTGACGAGCTTTTTAGTTGTATCAACATAGATGACTTTGAAAGACCATGAACTCCCTAAATACGTGGTGTTATTATTTTTTGCAATCTTTGGCTGGAGATAGACTAAGGCAATTTGCGAACACGAACTGCTATAGGCTTTCGTGTGTCTCATGAGCATTAGCTGAAATTTCTTGTATTTTATTTACTCCTGTAAATGTCACTTCAAATGACTTTTCTAAATAGTAGATAGACATACAGGTAGCTTTATATATAGATTGTTCTTGTACTTTTTCATATTTACTGCACGTTTTAACACTTGCTTGTTTTATTATGTTTCTGTTTGTTGGAGTTTTGGAAGTGTAGGGTGATAAAACGAGATAAGGCTAAGAGGCTTGTTAAGTTCCGCTTCAAAAAGTTTACCTTGTCTACATCACAGTCACTCTTTGCCAGTTGAATGCAGTTGGTAATCAGTAGACAAGTGCTGTGGCATACGTTGTGTCAATATGGTGATTATTGCATGTATGTGAAATGTGCATTATAATAAGCAACGTGCTCAGTACTATGTCAATAAGTAGAGATCTATAATTATGTTTTACCATTGCAAGATGTGATTTGCATAGTTTGGACGGACGGAGAATGTGAAGAATTGCCTGAGTCCACAATTCACTCGTGCTTTTGAACTGGATTATTACTTTGAGGAAATGCAGAAGCTGCGCTTTGCAGTCTACGACATCGATAACAAAACTCCACAAGTGTCGGATGATGACTTCCTCGGCCAGATTGAATGTACTCTCGGAGAGGTGTGCTGTCATTTGCATTTGCAATCCATTTTATTTGCTTGATTAAGTCAGCATGTCTTTGTGTGCTCGTTTTTAACGATTTTAGTGTTTACTTTATGTACAATTATGTACACTTAATACATAAAATTAGTGACAGGGTCAGTGTGTTCTGCAAAGTGTTGCATCTGCCTTTGCCAATTAAGCTTAGTGGCTGACATATTTTGAAATTTGTTTTATTTTGATATTGTTACTTTGACTCATTTATCAGACATGATTTTAGTGATGTTAGTCAACTGAGCAGTGACTACTCTCTGACTAGCTGTCTTGTGCTCAATTGCAGGTAGTGTCTGGAACTCCTTTCACCAGGCAGCTGCTATTAAAAGAACACAAAAAAGCTGGAAACGGAACCATCACGGTATGTTATCAGATTACTTCTATATTTTCTTAGTCTACAGTACATAGTTATTAGTTAGTGTACCAGATCACCTGTGTATTGTATTATGTTATGCTGCATATCACGATTGTCTTTCTGCAATTGTGTTGTCCATACTATTGACTGGCGCGTGCTGACTTTGATCGCATGTATCTCCAGAATGGATGAAGATATCGACAAGCGAAAAATGGCATATATACCCACGACACCTTTCATGTTGGGCAAAAACAAGAAATTTGAGCTAATGCTCACGGGACGCGCGAAAGCCTATAGCAGTTCCTGCCCGCAGGCAGTCACCCATCGCAGTACTAACCGGGCCCGGCGTAGAGTAACTTTGTTTCAGCCGAAATGCGTTACCAACTACGCCATGCCACCAACGCCAGTACCGTGACGCCACCTTGTGAATGATATAGACTTGTGTCACAGCACTTAATCGGCAAAAAATCCATTAAACCCCCTATTTTGGCAATCAAGGTCATTCAAGGTCATTGAATTCGGCGCCAATCGAGAGCCAGTATACGATTTCCTATTAGCGATTAGCAGTAACGTAGGCCTTATCTCACACCGTTACCGAGATACAGTGAGTTACTAGCCAAAAATCGCAAATTTTGCCCACCCCCTCTCATTTAGGGCTCTTATTCGGGGTGACCGCCTTTGAATTTATGGAAAATCTTTATGGTTCCTGAAACTAGAATCTTCCAGGCAGTCGACGGTGAAGATTTGGTGATCCTAGCTTGCACCGTTTTTGACTGATCCACCCGTGTGACAGACGAACAGACAGATGGATGGACAGACAGATGGACAGAATTGCGATGGCTAAGACAAGCTGAAAGCAGTAGCTGCTTTCGCGTGTAAAAACTGGTGAACTTTGATCTATTAACAGCTTAGCCCCATTGCTTTCAACGATTCTGAAAGTGTATGTCTGTGTGTGCGTGGCTTGGCCCATGGACATTGCAGTGCATTGGGTCAAGCTTGTGCTGCTGCTGCTGCTGCTGGTCGCTATTTATGATTATAGATTGAATTTTCAGAATACTCATAGTTTTTGGTACAGTGCTGTTGGCAATGTCAGTGCGTGCCTGCATGCTCATGTTATTTTTACGCGCGAGAGCATGTCATGCTTCGCGCGTCGTCGCGATGTAATGCTTTGTGCATTTTGGCCATTGTCTGGGCGTTTGTCTGTTCGTCTGTCCGTCTGTCACAATGCAGTACTGTATCAAACAGACGCGGGCTAGGATCACGAAATCTTCACTGTGGGTTGCCACAAGGATTCTAATTTATCGTGACAAAATTTTGTGCACCTGAGTGAGGGGTTCTCCTGTTTTTATGTAATCTTTAGTTTATGTGATTTTTATTTTTCAGCTCAGAGCTCTTGAGGTGGGCACTGCTAATGACGTACTGCGTCTGTCATTCTCTGCTAAAGGTTTGGACAATAAGGTAATCGAACTTTTCTTTTAATATAATTATTTTTATTTTACACTGTCATTGATGTATTGTTGTTCTTATGACTATTATATAGGTGTTATGTGTATGCATATGAATTGTCTTGACAGTCGGGTTTGTAAGCACAGATGTGAGTGAATAGCCAGAGAATTCTCTCATTAAGGTGAAATAATTGTGCAGTTATTTCTTATTGAATTTTATCTATTTGCCTTGTGTGCTTTATTATTTTTTAATAAATGTAACTGTAAAAAAGCAGTGTTGCAGCAATACAGATCAGAATTGCTTAGTCTGTGCAGTTTCAGTATAACATTGAGATCAATTATGTATTATTTTCAGGATTTCATGGGAAAGTCCGATCCATATCTGGAATTCAGTCGGCAGATGCCAGATGGGAAACTCCAGGTTGTTCACCGAACTGAGGTACAGCATACTGATTTTTTTCTGTATCATCATGATAACATGATTTTCGTTTAAAGTCTGAGTTGAAGACTAGTATACTCAGCAATTTAGAGGTTTTTAACGATAATGTGCTATATAAATTTACATTCGACATTGACATTCACATTATATTGTTTGCTATGTATTGTATCAGAAATTATATTTTTTCGTACTTGCTTATTGGTGTTATGTATGTGTCATATTTAATGGAGTGATTTGGAATAGCTTCAAAAAAATTAATGGGTTAAACTGACTAGTTTACTATTTTTTATGACTGACCATCTAATTTTTTATCTGTCACAGAAAATCATTTTGTGAATTTATTCAGTTGACTCATTAGGAACTTTTAATGAATTTGTTTTAGTAATATTCTGGTTGAGTTTCGTGATTGCATTTTGTGCAGGTTATAAAGAACGATCTCAATCCCAAATGGCGTCCGTTTGATGTCAAAGCCAGTCGACTTTGTGGTGGGAATTATACTCTGCCAATTAAGGTGATGGACTTTTGCGTGTTTTGTGTATTACAACAGTATTTCATGTTATTCATTTGCAGTTGATTTCTTATTTTGTCATTATGTCACTGTGTGTTTAGCATGTCATTTTATAAACCTGCGCTTAGCACTGACACCGCTGTTATTACGGAGCTCTTTAATCGGCCTGTATTGTTCAATTTAGCTTTTAATGTGGACTTGCCTGCCAGATTATAACAGTGTAAAATGTGTTGAACAGAAAGTCTTTCTGTAGCATACAGTGTTTAGTACAGTATCAGATAAAATGTTACTGCTGGTAATTGTTCATACAATGTGGAAAAAAATTAGTTAGTAAACTTATCAGTTTATTTTACAAAGAGCTCTGTAATAACAGCAGTGTCAGTTTGGCTCGATAGTCTAGCGGTAACGTGTCGGACTTGTAATCCTGAGGTAACTCAGAGCCGCAGGTTCGACTCCCCACCAGGACACTGCTGGGTAACGACCTTAGGCAATTTGTTCACACACATGTGCCTCTGTCACCAAGCAGTATAATTTGGTACCGGCTTCACCGCTGGGACGTAAACAGGCACATTATGTGATACACTGGCCCCGTATCCATGGTCTCGCAGTGTAAAAACTGGTGTCTGGCTGAGGGCCTTAGGAAACGGAGATCCGCGCTGCCCTATGGGCCGTAAGGCTCGGGAAGGACTTTACGTTTTGTTACGTTATTTCACAAAATGTTCAGTTGAAATTCTTACTGCAGTGTAGGTGAGTGATGAGTTTCTTGCTTGCGTGTGCTCATAGGTAAATTGCTACGACTTTGATGACAACGGAGACCATGACCTGATTGGAAGTTTCTCGACGACCGTTGAAGAACTGATGAAGGCTGCTAAAAGTCCTGTGAGTTGACAGAAACTGTTTTTTTCTTGATCTCACATTTTAAAAGCAGGAAGTTGACGTATTTTGGTCGCATCATGCATGTCTTAGTGGTTTAACAGTAGCATATCAGACTGGGTACAGCAAGGTAGCTGGTTTGACTCCCAGCCAGTACACTACCTGGTAATAACCCTGGGGAAGTTGTTCACACACGTCTCTCCACCAAGCAGTATAATTTGGTATCGGTCAAAGGTCAGTGACGCTCTGCGGCTGGGAAGGCAACTAGGTCTGGCATTGCACTGGCCATGCATCACAGACTCAGTGGTTTATCCACCTACGGGCTTAGTGGCCATAGAAAGGGAGATGAGCACCCCGCTTACACCTCTTTTGCAGTATGGCACCCTTACCTATGCGAGGCGAGGACGAATGATGAATTATTTGTTTTTCAGTGCAAATCATTTGTCCTATCATATATCGTGGGATACAAGAGACTGCCTGGGATTAGCTAGGTTTATTCGTAAAATGGCTGATAGAAGTCTGTCGTGTATACGAGTGATTTTGTGAGTTTGCTGATTCTTGCAGGTGCAGTGGCCATGTATCAACCAGAAGAAGGCAGCTAAGAAGAAGTCCTACCAGAACTCAGGAGTCGTCCACTTAGAGTCTTGCCGAGTGAGTCAGTGTTACGTATACATTGTTTCTATGATCTTGTTTCCACTTGTTTCGACTTGTCTGCAAACTTGGAAATATTGTGGAACTTAAGAGTGACCAAGGAAATGTCATGGATTGAACCAGATGTCTGAAAATTTTCAGGGAACAATTTTGCAGTAAGAACTAGTCTACATTTGGGCAATGCCATTGTTCGGTAGCTTTGTAGTAGTATAATAGTGTATCTGATGTATTTCTGTTGTGCATCTATTTTGATCATTATTATTACTACTACTATATTCTGTTATCGTTACTAATAGGAAAGAAAAATATGATTCCAGCTGGTTTTTTTTGAGGCCACCAGTACAAACCAGAGATGTGCGGATCCTGAAATTATGGAGTCCACGTCAGTCCGCAGATTTTGATTAAGGATCCACTGTCAGTCCGCGTCCGCAACAAAAGAGAGATATTGGATCTGCGTTCGCACTAATTAGGCCTAGGCCTTTAGTCATTAGTATGTAAGGTAGTCCGCTACGGCTGGGCCTAAAGCAGATTGCAATTTACCTGTTGAGGTACTTCGGCGCTACGCAAATTTCAATACACATCACTAATTTCTGTTTTTAATTTTTATTAAGAAAAATACACTCATCACATAACAAGTTCCGCGTCAGTCCACGTTTGCAAATTTTGTCACAAAACAGGATCCGCGTCAGTCCACGACCGCAAAAAAATTCTACGGATCTGGGTCCGCGGACTGACAGGTCCGCAGTCCACACATCTCTGGTACAAACTCAAGAAACAGAGGTGATGGCTGGAGAGTGGAATAAGCTGCCTGCACATGTCCTGGATGCTGAAACTGTCATAACATTCAAGAACTGTCTTTAAAACTCTATCATACGAGGCAATTAAAGCATCAGCTTCTGTGCCCGCCATCAACAAGTAACAAGTACACAATTTGTGTTATCGCAGCATGCAATGGAATGTGCCAAAGAGTTTGCAAGATTTCACAGAATTTTTCATGCTATCTTTATTCATATGGTTCATTTTAATCATTAAGTGTCCAAAATGTGTTTATTTCTGATAACAGGTTACCAAGAGCTATTCATTTCTTGACTACATATTCGGAGGCTTGCAGATCAATTTCACGGTATGGTACTTTCAGTATCTACAGCTTCGAGAAATATTCAGCAGAGTAGTTCTAAAAGTTTTTTCGACAATTTATTAATTTGATCATAATTTTAGTTTTGCATTTGTGATTTTTTTTGGTAGGAAAATTTAGTTTTATGCATTTTCATTGTGTTCCGTATAAATTATTTTCTATCATGTTTAACCACAGAATTGAGTAGCACATTAGTCTTCTGTGATTGAAACTTGATATTATTTAAAATTCAATCGATTTATTTAGCCCTGTTTAAGACAGTGGCTGTCTCCACCACTTCCATTTAGTCTTTTTACAGTATTTTTTGTGGGGCCTACTTTAACCATTTGATCATTGCACCATTTGTGTATGGACCGATATGGCTGCTGATACTACTGTTTTGTCAAACGGTGAGAGCTATTTTCGGTCATAGGTCGGGATTGACTTCACGGCTTCAAACGGCAATCCAACTCAGCCGAATTCACTTCATTTTATGAATCCCCAGGCGCCCAACTCTTACATGAAAGCTATTCATGCAGTTGGCTCCGTCATCCAGGACTATGATAGGTAACAACTTTTCTGAGATTGATTTCTGTTCTGTTAAGGTCGAATATGTTTAACAGTCAGTTTGTGATTATCAGTAACAACAAGAAAAGCCCTGCTAATGCAAACGGGAACATGCAATAGCGGTGCATGTTTGAAAGCCCAGTAAAACAAAGCCTAAGTCAGTCGCCAGAGGGTGCAAGACGACCGGCAGCAAATTATCTATAGTGTTTCACTTGTACTCACCAGAGGGCGCCACCCGTCTCGCTCAGCCAACGCCATATCGGCTGAAAATTGCAAATTTTTCCCACCCCTTTCTTATTTAGCACTCTTGTTTGGGTAACCCCCTTCGAATTTATGGAAAAGCTTTACTAATCCTGAAACTGGAGTCTTCCCGGCAGCCGATGGTGAAGATTTGGTGATCTTAGATTGCACCGTTTTTGACTGATCCACTCGTGTGACAGACGGACAGACAGAATTGCGACGGCTAAGACGTGCTACAGCAGTAGCTGCTGTAGCGCATAAAAATTATGTTAATCAAATCAGTGTGGCTATTTTTAAAATTTAATTTATTTTTTTAATGATTTTATAGTGAATGTGCATTCGTACACTGCAAGCAATAAATGCTATACCGGTATCTGATGTGCACATTAAAAATTCTATTTAACTGAATGTGCAATTAAATAAGGTTGTTAATGTCAGATTATTTAGGTACAAGGTGGTAATCACCATGTACCACAAAGGTGAGACAGTTTCCACAGTTAAAAACAATTCAGATTAGCTTTATTTTCAGTCTTATGTGTTAACTGATCTGTTGCAAATTACTGACGATTTTTTACGAGATGCATAATTTCCCGATAAATATCATCTGGAAAGAGAATTTAGCAATGTTTGACATCGTTCGTTTCATCTTTGGCAGCAATGTGTTGTTGTATTATACAGCTATTTTAGAAATAATTTTTGCACATATTCATTTCAGTTTTTTGCATTTTTTTGCTGCTGTTGTGGCTAATAAAAGATGTCTAACACATTATCGGTCTGT
>Ga0056128_1000950_pt1 | contig 30032 bp, 22 predicted proteins | sample WorMetLIZISLAND2_FD_71113 | JGI IMG/M metagenome (GOLD analysis project Ga0056128, IMG submission 71113) | Marine gutless worms symbiont microbial communities from Max Planck institute for Marine Microbiology, Germany - Olavius geniculatus... ... | reverse complement strand
CTTTGCCAGCGGTTCCCTTATGCCCCCTTTAACGCAATGGTAACGAAAATTTCAAAGTGATCCAGAATCCAGGATTCCTTCCGGATCACCCCCAAAATTGAATCACTGGTAGTTTGTGCCATGCCCGACATACCCTCAAAATTTCAGAAAGATCCGTCCATAACTTTTTGGGTTATCTTGCTGACTCACAGACAGACAAACAAACAAACAAACAAAAACCGGCAAAAACATTACCTCCTTGGCGGAGGTAATAACAGAGCATTAGTCGAAACTGTTAAACAAAATGACCACATAGACTGACAACATTTATGCATGACGCACAATGCCATTCCAGATGTTAAAAATAGCCACAACTAGCCGAAATGTTAATTAATTAAATAAGGTCATCTGAACGGCATGCGCTCGCCTGCGGGTTATACCCTACCTGTGTATATACACCGTGTCGGGAAAAAAGTAACCCCCTAGATATTGTACAATAGAAATGTCAAATTAAAACGAATTTGATTACAGTTTTTGTGCACTTAATTCTAAATAAATTGCAGAAAAGACCAGCAAAGTTTGTTAAAATATTATTTCTTAGCGGAGTTATTAATATTGTTAAATATCGATAACATCTATGTTACCAACATGGCGTTACATAAGCAAACACTCGCATTTGTGTAACTCCAACAAACAGCATCTGATTTTCTCAAAATTCTATGTCAACAATGCATCATCTAATTAAAATGCCAAATTGCAATAATATTAAATTTGCTAAGCCAAACAATAGTTACAGTGGCTTTTGTGAGTTGACCCCAAAGCACATCATTCTCAGGTCGTTGTGGATGACGTCAGACACGAAAACAGGCTGAAACTAAAGTATTTTGGGGTGACCTCACAAAAACTGCTGTAACTGTTGCTTGCTTTCGCAAATTTAATCAAAATTTAGCAGTTTGATTGCCAATAGACGGTGCATTGTTATCGTAAAATTCTGTCGAAATCAAACGCTGTTTTTTAAGTTACGCAAATGTACATTAACCGAGGGGTTTACTTATGTAACGGCATATTGGTAACAGAGCTATTTTGTTATCGATATTCAACAATTAATAACTCCGCTAAGTAACGATATTTTTCAACAAAATTTAGTAATCTCTTTAGCAATGTATTCGGGACTAATAGCACAGAATTTTATTCACATTTGTTTAGATTTGAGATTTCTATTGTACGATGTGTAGGGGCTTACTGTTTTTCGGACACGGTGCATATATGATGGCATACTTACTTTCCTCGGCCCCGGACACCCCCGTCGGGGAATGCTGCCTGGCCCCTGTCAGGGCGATCCCTGGCGCCACGCTGTTCACAAACCAGTTGATCCTTCATTAATTTCAAAATCTGCTTATTGGAAACTAGTTTCAACACATTTAAGGGATTTGCACTGATATGATTTGTGACTAACAGCTTAATTTGTCATCTGAGAACTTTGATCCCTTTGATAACTGAACACCACTGGAAATATGGCAAATACACTGCAGATTATACCTCGGATGCAACTGAAAACAATGCACCAGTAAACAATACACAAACTGCTGTGTTCCCATAATTTTATTATCGACTAAATAAAACTTCGATATTCACAAAATGACACCGAGCGAACGAGCAAACAAACAAATGAACAATGATTCAGCCATCGAATACACAGACACTACTGACCTAGATTCATAGCAACATTGCCACACTTACATATATTATCATTTATTATTCACAACCAATGACAAGCATCTTCCCAACACATCACTCTGATAAAACACGTCTATTAATGAACATACTACTGACTGAAGGCAGATGCAACACACTGGGTTAATAAAGATGCCCATATAGCACACAAAAAGTAGAAATTACTGCTAATGACCTGGCTCATGGAAGGCAAAGGATATGCATCTTCAGATACTATGCTGCTCTACAAATTATACCCTTCCTCTTCTTCAGATTTTTATCTTAAAACTATTATTATTACCTCTGCTAAAAGGTAACGTTTTCGCACCTGTCTTATGTTCACTGTTTACTATATAACTCCAAAAATTCCAAACAGAATAAAACAGATATTGAAGAAATATTCTGGTACAAAGGGCACATGCAGCATCTATTGATGCGAAAATATGGCTCCGTAAATCAGCACAAGTAGAATAAAATATTAATCACATAGAGTCATAATTTAAACAGTAACAATACTGAGATTATGTATAAAAAGCTGGTTAGACTGGTGGCATCAGCTGCAAATTATTTAGCACTTAAACATCCCAGAATTGAAGAAAACTGTTTGGCATGCCAGCCTCATGATGATCCAATTTATACCACCAGCTGCCTAGTTCCATTATCTGTACCAATGCTTAATCGACACAAACAATTATATACATATACGCATACATCTGTGGTCCCTTGATAAGCAAGAGTTTACAGTCAGCAATCTATTCAGCACGCTCAGAAATGTGAACACAATTAGTAGCAGCATTGCAACCAGGGAATGCGATCCACAAAATGTGGTACCAGCAACATTTCCACTTCACTTTAACACGAAATAAGTGGACATAAACTATTCGATAGTACCATTCTTCTCTCGTTGCTAAAATGGAAAGACACATCTTTCCAGTTTCCGGCACTAAACACCACGTGGTGTAGTGTTTAACGCATTCTTTCGATCAATGAAGTTGGTTACTGCTTAGATGGGTTATGTAGGTACATAGAACGTGTCGGTGTATGACTGATCAGCCAGTTTAACTCGATCTTCTATCCCACAAGGGTACCGGTAGGTAAACCGAGTACCGCCTTACCTTACAGGAGTTAAGAGTGGACAGGCTGTGACGCTGTCATGCCGATTCTGAATTAGTGTCCACAAATCGAAATGGAGGGCCTCAAACCATCTCCAGCATGCACTAAATCAAATGCTGAATTTCCAAAACTGAGAAGAGATAACACTAGGTCCACTGGATACTATGTCCCAAGCACCTAGATAAGGAATGAAAAAAAAGGAAAAAAAGGGAAAAAAAAGGGAAAAAGAATAACAAGTGCTGAAAGTGAAGAGACAGACTTTGCCCCTCTTGACGAAATAATGGATATAACAATGATATTAACAATGATATTTTATACTTATGTAGAAGTTGCACTGATTGTTATTTTGTTATTTATTTCAACATGTGTCATAATAACGACAATAATAATTAAGCGACGCAGCCGATATAACCTGAGCTTCGCACGTTATAAACAGCATTAAGTGCATGTCAAACCACTGTATGGAGTGGAGTAAATAAGTGAGTGCCATGCAAACCCATGCAATCCGGAGAGAGGTTTAACACCCTCATCCCACTGTTGCCCATGGTTGCTAGCCTAAGCCCACACAATCACTTGCTTGGTCATAATTTTATTATCCATACTCATTGTCACACAGTCCCAATGTACACTGCAAGCCACAGAAAAAAATGCTGCTAAACTTCCATTTACATCTTTGCCAAAATGTGCTAGGAGTATTTAATAATCACATTACTGATAATTTTCCACGAAGTGTGCCAGCAAAAGAATTTTTAAAATCAGTCAAAATTTGGTGAAGATATCGAGAAAACCTTGTTGGCACCTTTTTATGGCTCATAGTGCAAACAGTACGGTAGACAATCAGAAAACTGGGGCTCAATTCACAGACATTGTCATAACATTTGTCTTAAGTGAGTGAGTAAGTGAGTGAGTAATGTCCCGCCTGACACAGTATAAATCATTTCAGGGACGGCCTTTGCAGGCAAAATTGCACATACACATAATAAGGGAACACAAAGTTTAACCTTTACAGAAACCTTTACCGAAAATTGTATGACTCTATTTGTCTTCACACTTGTCTTAAGACCACCTTAAGACCATAGTTAAGAATGACGTCCTAAGACCATCTCACGACATGTCTAAAGTAAATTCATAGAATGTGTCGGTCTTAGACGAACACACGATTTGATCTGTCAAAAATATCGCAAGATTTTGTCTTTAGGTATGTCTTAGAATATGCTTGAAGTGTTTCATGAATTTGCTCATTTCCAAAAACAACTACGTCTATAACGGTACTCTGCCGAACTCTCAGAGAATTCCATGAATCGGGCCCCTGGTTATTAGCAGCGATTCACTTAGCACCACAGCGAGAAGACTTTGGGGTGGACGACGTGAGGCGTAGTTCCTTGAGGCGTCGTTCAAAGTGTCTGGACAGTTTGATGCCGGCCTGGCGCTGTGGGGACGTTGGCATGGCGTAGTACACGGAACAGTTGGAAAAAATCAGTCGGACATCTGCGATGACATCATCCACACTTGTGTACTGGTTGTCGGACAACTTGGACCGGATGGTGGAGAAGTCCATTGGATGACGAATGACGTCGGTATAGCCCGGATCCTACAAGTCACAACGGCCAAACGTTAATAATATGGTACTCAAAGGTGGTGATATAGCTCTTAATGGGAAACCCATCTCAGAGCTACAGAGCGTCACCTGCCATATGGGATCACACAGTGTTACCTGCCACCCAACACAGGTCAACGTGCCCCGCCTTAACCCCAACCAGTAAAACCAGTACTCGATTTACCTATCCCAAAGGGATGGAAAACTGAGTTGAACTAGGTTGCTGGTTACATACCAAGATGGTTTACTTGCCTGCAGGCAGTCACCCATCCAAGTACTAACACAGCCCATCATGCCACCAATGCTAGTACTATAATTTGGAGTGGATTACTGAAAAGTCCATTAGATGCCAGATCACTAAGGAGAACAGTTTTCCGCAGAAAATTTTGGCCAAAATCCGCAAGCCAGTTTGCAAAATTCCACGGCTCACCGGGGCAAAATTGTCCAAATTCCGTGGCTTACTGCAGCCTTCGGTTTGTGTGTAAACTAAACTTTATTCTGTTTAAAAAACTTCAGTTTTTGGACGCTGGCATGAAACTCAGTTACGCTAACAACGTACAAAAAAATTATTGATCTCTTTTCTTTTCGAAAATGCAATGTGTCAATTAGTCTCATTATGTTAATTTATGATTGTGCCGTATACGATGGCAATTATTAGTAGGGACGCAGTTTTAGACAGTTCAGTTAGATTTTTCTCTGTGATATTGTTAATTTAAAGCCTACAATCGTACTTATCATCAATCATTTTTTTAATTTCTGTAAAATTCTGCGAAATTCCACGGCAATATCAAAATTCCGTGGAAAAGAGCAAATTCCGCGGCTTGGCTCGAAATTCCACAGCCCGCGGAAAACCGTAGGCCCTACAGATCACATCCGTATAATCTGGAACCTGTCACAAGACAGATAATAATAATACTTACAATACTAATAGAAATATTAATAATAATGACATGAAATAGGTACGGATTGCAAAGAAAAAACCACTAGACATCGGATCACGTACAACAGCCTGCAAGTCACAACAGACAGAATGTACTAATAATACTGACATTGAAACAATGAAAACCAAAATAATTTGGTAAAAAGCGAAATGGCTGCTGTAAGTTCAACCAAGACCATGCTTGCATTCGCTAGGTGGCAACACACAATTTGCAACTGCTTCTTTTGGCTAAGGGTCTAACACAACGTCATTATCGATACCAACGCTTGATCGACACAGCCAACAATATACAGGTCCTTTGAGTAAACTTGCCTAATGGCATCTAATTCCATTGAACTGTATAAACAGGGTTCACGATCGTGACAGACAGACAGACAGTGCTATGGAGAAATGTGTAGCAATAGTCAAAACTGCTTGCAGCGACAGCAATTCCGCCTCGTAGTAGCGCTAATAATGTACAAGCAAACCTCTTTGCGTGAGACAGGTTTCTGGAATGGCCAGGCCTCACTACATTCAGTCAGCTCCGTGACAAAGTCCTGGCATTGCTTCAATGTCGACTCGTTCAACGTGGACTCCACCATCTCCTGATGAGAGTTTAACCGACTGCTCTTATCTTCCTCCACTGAACATCACCGTAAAAACAAGTAAATATCCACTCACACATACACTTGTACAGGATCGAAAACTGCTAGAACACAACATCAAATACACTTGTCAGTCAGACTTGTAAGCAATAAGTTCACGACGTTCAAATTATCACAAGACCACAAGTTACCAGTAAGTACAAGAATGTGATGCAATTAAATTTTTGATTGCGATCAATTAAATTATCATTGTAATCAAAATCTTATTAAGTAAGCAAGTAACATAGCTTAGAAGGTGCAGTTCAACAGTTGGTCCACAATCTCAAGACCCGAACAAAAATGTTTTAGCAGCTGCTTAAGGCATTAATCACACATTATCTCCAATAAGTCACAGAGCACGGTCGTAGTAATAGCAAACCTGTGACTGGGGAAGAAACAGCAGACTGTTTGGAAAGCCGGGGCAGGTTGCTATCACTGGTGTGTTGCTGTTGCCTGGTGTTGCGTAACTGTCGGTTCGTTGTCATTGTCTCGAACTGTCGAGACGTCGTCCTCGTTGTTGTCATCGGCTCGGAACGACGACGCTTCTCCGGCGGCTGTGACTGTCCACTGGGTTTCTGCTTTGTTTCGACCTTAACGTCATCATCACTTTTACTATCACTTTCATGCAAGTCACTATCATCATGATCGTCGTGGTTATCGTCACTGCTGGTGCTGTTGTCTTCAGCTGGAGTATCAATCACTCGAGATCGGAGTGCTCGTCCGCGCCCGTACAGGTTTACCAACGATGATGACGCCGAAATTTTTGCACTCGAAGACTTTGCTGGCTTTGAGTTAACTGAACCTGGAGCATCATAGCAGACAAACTGTTACTTTAAGTGGAAAAGTAAGTAAATTTATAAAGCAGTGAGTGAGTAGGGTTTAACTGTGTTGTGTTGGTGGTTATTTCGGGAATGGCCTTTCCAGGCAATGCAGTGTTTGAATTGCGAAAACAAGTTGGGGGAGGGTTCAACTTTTCGACTAAAGCAGCCAGAGCGTCAAAAATACCTCAGGCTCAAGTGAGTGAGTGAGTGAGTAGGGTTTAACGTCCCGCCCGACACAGTATAGGTCATTTCAGGGACGGCCTTTCCAGACAAAATGCACACAAACACATAATAACACAACAGTAAGTTTAACCTTTACAATTACAAAACAGAAAGTTTAACCTTTACAGAAACACAAAACACAAAAAGGCTAAACCTAAAATTGTAAGAATTCCATTATACGCATGAATATGTAATTAAAAATAATGGTAATTCTAATAATCTTCCCTCAGGCTCAAGGGGTGAGAGTACATTTTTACCACAGACACTTGAAAATGGACAATGAAATGAACTGTCGTATGGAAAAAGTGACAGAAATGTAAACAGAATCAAAGGATGGGTATAAAAATCAGCTGCAGTTGGTCCAGCGATTACAGCATCCTTACTAATGATGACTCGGTATATCAAAATTATCAATATATCGTTTTCGATATCAGTATATCGTATCGTATCGTATCGTCGAGAAAAGTATCAAATTTTTCTATATATCGCGATATCCTTTATATATCACGACATTTTCGGTATATCGCGATATTTTACGCCACAGGTTTATATTTTTATTACTGCATTACCAAAATGACGAGAATAAATGGAGAAAACGACAAACTAACCGAAGCAAACTAACTACAGTGTCGTAATTTAACGATATTTATGACAGTCTATATAGGCCTAGTTAATTGTTAGGTTCACTGACACATTTTAGTATCTACGTGAAGCAAACTGCCTTGCTGAACGTTCGCATATTTATCATTTTTAAAATATCGATATCGTGCTGTTTTCAAAATATCATATCAAAATTAAAATCCTGATATCGAACCATCACTAATCCTTACAGTACCTGGAATCAAGTACTGTAAGGATACTGTTATCGCTACAGTTCAAATCTCATCCGGTCATATGGAAGCAGGCTTGATAAAGGCGCTAACCTACTGCATGTTTAGGTCAACTCAGCTTCCTATCCAAAGCGGGTTAAATACCCTCAATTCTTTAGCTGCAAGAGATCTAGTGGTGGAGTATCAAACTCGTAACTTCAAGATCACCGCTTAACGTTCACTTGGGTCATTTTCACGCATTATGAGCAGCAAACTAACAAAGCAAATCCATCAACGTGTACTACAGATATTGCTAAAACAAATGCGAAAAATTGTACTTATAGCACATTTGGCAATGATATGACATTAGCTTCGACCTTTCGATAGTAAACCACTGGCAAAAGTTTCGAACAAATCCAGCAAATCATGCCATAGATAATATCAAAGAAACAACATCGGAGATGCGCCAGTGAATAAAAAAATTAAAAAAAAACAAAGAGTTATGTGACATGCAAATCTAATGCCTACAGCTTCAAGGGCTCAGACATTAAGAAGTTGTTAATAACAGAATGATCAACATTAGACAGTTACATCGTGTTAGCGAGATCTTAAGCATCGAATGCTGATTTTCTTCAGCCGTGGAGTCCATCGTATCAGCCTCCTCAGAGCTGTTCCACACCACAGACAAACACACTCACTCTAAGGCTGTACTTACACTCCGAACACAGAATATTTCAATCGTCAAGCATCATTCGATAAAGCATTACATTTTCAGTCAGTCGGGGATTTTCAAAATGGCCTAAGTGATGCAAACTACTGCCAGTGCCACTAGAGACAAACTAGAAAAACTCCAGTCCAGAAAATAGTCAAAAGAAAAAGATTTCGTAAACGGATCTGTGATTGTTTTAAATGTGGCCACATGTAAAAACATAACATCAGAGGTACCACAAGACAAAAGCCAAAGGGTCATCAAACAACTCGAAGATAAAATGCCCACGTTTGATGAACTTGAGCATTCTCAAATTGCAACCATAGGTGAATCTATAACACTGACTCAGCCGAGTTCGGCCCCCAAGCTATATTTTGCTAAGACAATTTTCCACTCCTGCTAACCCAGCCGTACAATCCAAGCACAAAATAATCTGGTCATACAGTTTCCCCACCATAGTCCGCCACCTCATCGCAATGGCTCCGATGACCCGAAAGATTTCTAAAATCCGTAAGCAAGGACCAACCCTAAGAGCAAACTAGCTTGACATGGACAGTTATTGTACACTTAACCAGTGATGATGTACTAGATAATCTTAGGCTTTAATGCCATTTTCGGCTTGACAGCCGTTTACATTACCTTCAGTTACTTCAACTTTCAGCGGATGCACACCGGGCCGAACTGATACGGACTTAGTGCTGGGCAAGTCTAACAGCCTGTCTGCCTGCCCGATAAGTAAGGTAAGGCTATACAGCATCGTGAGGTTTATGTATCAACTTACATTTAGTTTCAACAAGTTATAACTCAATACAAGAAAGTCCGGCTAACACAAAGGGAAACGCGCAACAGTGGTGCACGTTTGAAAGCCTGGTGCGAACAAAGTCTATGCTCACCCATCCTAGCCACGATGTTTCTTTTACACTCGCCAGAGGGCGCCAGATGGCACGACGGGCCGTATTTGCTTAAAATCGCATTTTTCCCACCCACTCTCATTTAGCACAATTGCTGGGGGTGACCCCTTCCGAATTTGTGAAAAAGCTTTGCGGATCCTGAAACTAGAGTCTTCTAGGCAGCCGATGGTAAAGACTTGGTAATCCTAGTTTGCACCGTTTTTGACTGATCCACCCGCGTGACGGACAGACCGACAGAATTGCGATGGCTAAGCCGCGTACAAATAATTCTAACACAAAACAGAACCAATCAAGTTTCAACAGGTTTATGTCGTCTAATAACTGTACGGTAAAGATTTGGTCGTGACAGTTTGTCATGACAATCAGTAGCACACTGCTCATCATAATCAGTAAGTAACCTGTCGGTGTCTGAGACGATGCTGCTGTCAGCAGATTTGGAGTAGACGTCACTCAAGTTAACTGAACACTGTTTGAAGTGCGTCACTGACGTCTGCTTTGGTCGACACGATGGACAGTACCAGTCGCCCTCCGGGATGTTCTGCATGCACATACGTATAGTCTTAGCTGCCTATACCTTCCATTCAAATTCAACAGTACGGTATCAAAGACTTGGTCTTTATAATCAGTAATCCATCATTAGATTTACAACTCATCATTCATCGTATACTAACTTGATTATTATCACCTACACAGCACTATAATTACAGTATCTCCGCCAAGTGTGAACAAAGTGAACATTGGAGGAGATTACGAGATTGGTCGTTCTGTCCATCATTCCATGTTTGTCTGTGTACATGTCTTTCTTTGCCGTGCCATATCTCCATATCGGTGCGAGATAGATGCATTGTCACAATGTAGTAGTAGTTGTTGTTGTTGTTGTTGTAATGTTTAAGTTACTTCAGATGGCAGAGATATGCACTCTCACGAGCACATTCTACGCCGTGTCTCAAAAATGTCGGAGATGTTTTTTTTGAGACACAGTGTAGTTATGATTTCAACTGTGTTTTTATCTAACACTGGTTTAACTGCATGCTCAGTATTCGTTCAGGTGGTGCTCAGTTTCCAAATAAACCCAGCTTGATTTGATGATGTGTGAAAAAGAAAAAAAAGACAAACAAAGATCTGATGTTTCTCATATGCTTTACTAACCACAGTTTCAATCCAACGTAATGTAGTTCACACCTAAGCAGCATGAAAAAATGCTGGAGCCTACCTCTCAGAAAATGCTGCAGCAATATTTTTCACGACAGTTAGAAAATAGTCTGACAAAAGCGAGTCAAACCTTGATCGGTGGTTTGAGGCAGTAGGTGTGATATCCTCGGTCGCATCCGTCACATAGCAACATCAACTCAGCGTCGCCACGGCGACGACAGATGCGGCAGCGAGCGTGTAGAGCGGAGCAAGACCACGCGATGGACGACTCCAATACCGACAGATGGACCGCCACGCGAGATACACTTGATGGTCTGGACATTAGCGAACACTCCCAGTGACGACGTGTTGCACTACCTGCCTCTGTGTCGAACATACATAAAAGGTAAAAGATTAAAAATGTGTATAGTTCTTTACGAGAAACCCATCTCAGAGCTACGGAGCATCACCTGCCATATGGGATCACACAATGTTGCCTGCCACCCGACACAGGTGAACATGCCCCGCCTTAACCCCAGCCAGATAAGCTGGTACTCGATTTACCTACTCCAGAGGGATGGAAGGCTAAGTTGACCTGAGTTGAGTAAGAGTAAATGATGATATGAACGACCTGGACTAGAAAACTGCCTGGTAAACTCTCAGTCTGAAACAGGACATAAATTGAAAAAAAATACAACTGTTTTAAACTGAACAGAAACTAGAAGGCACTCGTGAGATTGCATATCTCTGCCAATGTAGAAGTTTTCACAGGAGGGCGCCACATTTCCTGCCCAGTCATCGTGTACACAGACAGATACACCAATGGACACACGGACAGAAAGACCAATCTCATCATCTCCTCCAATGTTCACTTCCTTCCATTGGCAGAGATAATTAAACAAACTGCAACAAGTACTGCTAAGCATAAAGAACATAAAAAGTCCAGAAACAGACTCTTATCGAAAAGATAAAAACAAGAGATCGGAAATCTGAAAAACAAGAACACAACAAAAACTTAAACTTGGAAACTACCGAAACAAATGAAACCGAAAGCAAGGAAAACTGTTAGCTGTCCAGATATCCACGAAATCAGTAAAGCCGAGTTACCGAGCGGTGATGTACGATAACGGGGTTCAATCATTTGTTCAACTTGCAGCGCTGCCCGTGACAAGTCCCATGCTACGGGAGGACAAGACAACGACAGAGTGAAAGTAGGATGATGATTCATTACGGCTTCATCAGCATCACCATCGTCATTATCACTGTCAGCCGAGTCAATATCAATCACTCTATACACATGAACACACAGAAACATTCGGATGTTTTATGGCTCAGCAGTTGGGGCATTGGATACAAGACTGAAAGGTCTATGGTTCAATTCCCAGCCGGCACACTACCGGGTAACAACTCTGGGCAAGTTGTTCACACCTACCTGCCTGTGACTGCGTAGGTGCAAGTGTCTAGTGGTTAGTGTCGACTGCGTAACTTTCAGGCTGCGATTCGATTCTCACTGCCGGTTATTTGCAAACAATCTTGAGCAAGTTGCTACCTTACTGTACGCTCAGACCAACTCAGCCTCCTACCCTTCGTGAGATGGGAAATGAGTAGTAGCTTACCGGCTACGGGGTGAAGGCCTAGTGTGGCTGATTGGAGCAGCGGTATGTCTGCTTGACGCAAACCGCGGGTCCAATTGTTCGTTAATGCGAAAAATGGATGGCTGCATAGTGCGCTGTGGTATCATTAGCTCATGCAAATCAGCTGCCACTTGCGAGATTGTCAAAGCGCTTCTGGCCACGAGCCTGTCTCGGGTAAGTATCGCTATAGCAAGTACTGGACTTTATCTTTTACCTTTAACAATTCTGTTGTGTTCTACCCTTCCAGGCAGGTTTTCGTTTTCATCGACTCTATCTTGTCCTCTCCTGTGCCAGTACCTTCAGTTGTGAATAATCCATGTCCTTGTCACTTGTCTCTAGTAGCCAGCTCAGTAGCATTTCTTTTGGTCTCCCTCTTCCCTTTTTCCCTGGAAGTCGACCTTCTAATGCTGTTCTAACTAGAGAATCATGACGCAACACAAGCCCCAACCACCTCTTCCACTTATCTGAAAATATCATACTTCAAATCCCATTTATTTACTAAAGAAAAAAACATTTAACTGTATAATACAACGAGTAAATAGCATACTCAACATTTTTCCTGCTCTGAAAGAAAGGAAACACAAACTTTACAAACTTTGTCATTTATGATAAATAATTAATCTATAAATCAGTGCACTCAGTTACTTACTTAATTAGCTACCTGACTGCTAGTTACACACTAACTCTCATACTTTCTTATTAGCCAGTACCAACAAGTGCATCTAATTCTACAATGATAGTTCCTTTGTCATCAGGTCCTCATCAAATACTTGGCCTCAGGCACCAGCTTTAACCCTCAGCTACACTCCATCTATATATTTCAGCTTTCAACTTTGGACTTATTGTAGTTTTTGAGATATTGCTCGGTGAAAAAGATTTATTACTCAAAATCACCCAAGCAGCCACAGACAATTGGCCATACAGCCATCCAATTACCACACTCTGAAAAACTCAGCTGTATGTGGAAATCTAGCAAGAAAGTTTTAATTGACAGACCGCCAAGTTGATGACGGACATTCGGAAGGCACTTTGATCTTCTCCGACGTTTTGCTGCAATAGAACAGAGACTCGCAGTGCGTCTCATATCTGCCATTCTCCAACGCCGATCTCCACTCATCCCGACTGTCAACCTACGCATCAACATGCAATCATCATCATTCAGAAGACAAGGCAGCCAAAAACATGTCAATATCTTCGTTAGACTGATTTTTACCTCCGCCAAAAAGGTTATGTTTTTGCTGGTTTTTGTCTGTCTGTGTGTCAGCAAGATAACTCAGAAAGTTATGGATGGATCTTGCTGAAATTTTGAGGGTAAGTCGGGAATGGCACAAACCACCAGTGATTCAATTTTGGGGGTGATCCGACAGGAATCCTGGATCACCTTGAAATTTTCGTTACCATTGCATTAAAAGGGGCATAAAGGAACCGCTGGCAAAGTGAATATGGTGACGCCACCTGGCGAATAACATTGCCTGGCGGAGATACTTGCAGGCTATGACTGCTTTCTAGTTAGCTTTGTGTGAATGCATTGGTGGAAAGTTTCGAAAACTAGTCAATATTTGGCGAAATCTTACGTGTCCTGTTTTGTGACTGATAAAATATTATGAAGACACTATTAGACTAGAACCTTTTTAAACAGACACAGCATCACTGGAAGAATTATCGATGGTAATGGTGAACATGACCAAAACAATAACAACAACTACTACTACTACATACTACTACTATTACCACTTAAGTGATGATATTAACAATAATTACTACTTATTACAACCACAAGCAGCATTATTAGATACAACTGCTACAGACACACTACGACTACGACTACTACTACTAACATTAGAACTACAAAAAGCCAGTTAGAGTAAGACCCCAAAAGACGACAGAAAAGACAGCAACCGGAACAGTAAACAACAACAAAATGACTAACAATACTACTTCTGCAGCTGTTACTATTGCTTCTACTACTACTAATGAAACAACGTAAAGAGTCGCACCCTGAGACAGCCCAGGCTGCCGGAGTAGACTCTTTCCTCCAGATCTAGGACCATCCCACACACAGCAAGAACCAGACTCTCATTCTCATCTGCAACAGTCTGATCAGAAGACGTGTTTTCAGTCTCCGCAGCGGAGGAATCATTCCTATTCTCTCCAACACTGATAGGAACCGATAGCCCATCCAGATCACACTGGCTGACCAAATCCTTCAACCTATCACGCTGGTCCACCAGCACTGCCTTCAGCGGGCCCTCGCGGATTCCCCGGGTGTTCAGACTCACCAGTAATCCTTCCACAGCATCCACCGATCCATAGACTGACCACCGTGTCGATGACGATTCCGGGGAACTATCTGTTGGCAATTCGTTACTCGACAGAATGTCCGAATTCTGACACGAGTCTGACATGGCGGCAATGGTGTCGACAGCTATTCGTGAATTCGGCAACGATTCCAATAAATTATCTGTCTGCAATTCAGTACTCGGTGGAACAGCTGAATTCCGGGATGCAGTGGAAATGGTGTCGGTGTCTCTATCTTCCTCTACAAAAAGCCCGGGAACACTGCGAAAAACCCAGTACCGGCGGTGGAAGCGGTCTCGTCCGACGGGACAGACAGAGCTGGCGTGCTGGCACTGCGTGGCTACGTCGATCAGTTCCTGTTCCTTACGCTGCGACCAATCACGCAGCAGCTCACGGTTCTCCGCCCCCATCTCCTCCCAGTCTATGTTCTCTGTCGTAAGTTCTTCAAAGTCTTTGTCCTTCATCTTCTTGTGACTGCGAGTCTTTGGTGGTTCAGAGGCCTCGACATCAGCTGGTTCAACGGCCTCTATGCTGCAAAAGAGTTTGTCAACAGAATTTTATTATTTCGTGTCATCAAAAAATGCCTGCAAAAGCAATTATTCTCAACAGTTAGGTTTTAGGAAAATAAAGCCTAACTAGAGGAAGTGAGTGAGTAGTTTCATCATCAGAAAATTGTCAAACTAAACAAGCTGAAGACTCGTAATGGCACAGCAGCACAAATGGTTAAAAGCATTTAACTCATGTGTTGAAAAAAGAAAAAAAACTTGGTACCATCAAGGCTAATAAGCTAATAAAAAAATAACGTCATATAAACAATGACAAAAGTCTGATTCATTACAATGGAAAGTAACTTCAGAAAAAAGTTAGGCTGACTAAACTGATGTGGTCATAAATCATTCAACTCTAGATGGTATCGCTGTAAACATTATTTTGGGCTAAAGCCAAAATGCATGGGGTTGGCGATGGCAGAACTAACTAGAAGGCGCTCGTGAGAGTGCATATTAAGTGAAGTGATGAAAACACAAGGAAAGGGGAGGCAGAAGGAAGAGCCACTTCGCTGCAGGGGAGGGAGAGAAAAGTAACAGCCGGCGTTGCTGCTTGGCACAATGACGTTATTGCTATTATTAGTCATCATGTACACACACAGACACACAGATAAACAGAACGACCAATCTCTTAATCTCCTCCAATGTTCACTTCATTCACCTTGGTGGAGATAAATATAGAGTCGCTGAGTTCCTATAAGTTGTCTTTAATAAAAACTTGGCCGCACTTTACCCCAGTCTTAAACTTGCCCAGCTCTGAATTCTAAATACAGTGCAGCAACAGCAAAGGCTGCGTTCACACAGACATGAGTAAGAGTAAGAGTACAGGTCCAGGTTTCCGTTTATGGCCCATAGAGGCTTCACTCGTACGAGTGGAACGTTCAGAGTCACTTGTACAAGCACATAACTCAACGCGCGACGGCCATATTGAAAATTCGCAGTGAAATCGAATCGAGGAAATGCTTCGCCATTAAAACAACAATATTCGATTACAAAGTTACTATTTTTTACGAAATGCATACCTCTAGCGATGAACAATTTTATGATGACGTCAGTTGTGACGTCAAATATGTGCCACGGTTTTTATAATAAGTAGTTTACCTTCTACGAGTTCGATAAAAACACGACCTGCACAGAAACTACTCATACTCGTGAGTGAAATTTACAGGTAACCCATACTTGCATGAATGTGAATGGCCGCCACTGAAATACACGCAAACTCGTGTTTGCAGGAACTCGTATACGGGAACCCGTACAGTGCCGGACACGTACTCGTGTTTATGTGAACGCAGCCTAAAGCAGGAAGCACTTCTGACCTGCCATTCTGTTGCTGGGAAAGCTTGTACTTCTCTTCCAACTTCTTACGATTCCTGCAAATGAACATTAAATTAAAACCGACAGAAAACCATACAATATATACAGCATACAGAACAGAACATGATACTGCCAAGTCACTAGTCACTAAGGTATGGCAAAATCCATCAGAGCATTGAAAGAATATAACAGAAGCTAATAACAACACAGGCAAATGCACAGAGATACATGTATAAAAATACGTATAATTTTTCAACAGAACGACAGTACAGTACAGTCCAGCACTTGCTATAGCGCTTCTTACATGAGACAGACTCAAGACCAGAAGTGCTTTACAATCTTGGAAGTGGCAGCTGATAGGCATGAGCTAATGATACCGCAGCGCATTATGCGGCCATCCATTGCCCTCGTGAACAAACAATTGCACCCGCGGTTTGCAGCCAGCAGACATACCACCGCCCCAATCAGTCACACTAGGCCTTCAACCCGTAGCCCGTAAGCTACTATTCATTTCCCGTCCCACGAAGGGTAGGAGGCTGAGTTGGCCTGAGCACGCGTAGGTTAGCAACTTGCTCAACGCTGTTTGCAAATGACGGCAGTGAGTTGAATAAAAAGCATGACAACACGTGGCGGAGGGCATAGGCAATCGTCATCAGCTACTAATTACAAATCAAAACCGCTATTTTATCAACAGAGCCAGTTTTCATGGCCTACTTTTGTCACCTATCTCTCGCTGCAGTGACTGGGGTGTTATAATTGCTCATAATTAGTAGGTTAGCAACTTGCGCCCTGATTCTTTCTGAGACTTTGGCGCTTTATAAATCATTTACTTAGTTACTTACTTATAATCTCACTCCACTCAAGCGTGACGACCGAAACACAGCATGGGTCTTTGTGCAGCATCCATTCTCAGGCGGAACTCACTGTCGATCATGGCCATGAAATAAGAAAGTTTCAACACGGTCTGTAGAGTATTATGCCTCAATACACTCGGATAAAACACTGAAGATCGTGATGAAACCCATACTGAATTGTGAAGTAAGCAGGTAGTTTGTTGACCAACCAGAACAGCGTTTCATCCCGGCTGCGACGCTGCTCCGCATACTGGTGACATTTGAGATTGCGTTGAGCAGTGATGAACTTCTTGGCGGAATCGTCGATCCAGTTACGAGCCACACTGGTCGACAGCAACTGATGAACTAGCACCGTCACTAATTTCAACTTCTCACCTAATACAATCACATACTGTACATAGTAGATTCAATGAGAATTAGGATCAATATGGCAAAATAGAGACGAGCGTCTTGGCACATTCATCGATCCAGTTACGAGACACAGCAGTCGAATTGATGAATTAACTAACATTAACATTACTAACGAACAGCTTTACACCATGGAAGTTGACGCCGTCACTAGGCAAAAAGATGTTGCATCAAAATTTGGAATTACTGAGTCAATATATGTTCATTCATAGGAGTGACCTTAGCTGTTGTCTTAATATTACTTCTAGTTGGACTACTATGGTAACTCCTGTTAATGTCAACTTCGGTTAATATCACACAGTTTTGGCAGTCCCACAGATGTGATATTAAACTGGTTTGACTGTATATGATCAATAGCAACCTAGGCCCTATCTCGCACCATTTAGCCACAACACATCCATTACAGACAGATGGACGGATGGATGACAACCATGACAACAGCTCGACTGCTACTTAAGTATGGTCGGCTAAAAAATCTGCAAAAAATCCTGAGAAAGAAATATATTAAAGAATTAAGATGAAACTGGCAGCATGAAAAACAGCTGGAGAATAGAGACAAGCGGTCTCTGGCTTATGTTATGTTCTAACGGCAGTGAGTAAGGTATCTCGCAAGTCAAGTTACGTCTGTGAAATACACCGTGTCTCAATAAAAAATGTGCCACTTTTATTTCTTAAATAACTCTGTAAAACATTAATCGATTTTGATAATTTCTGGCAAGCAACATCACGATAAAACTTGATGTAAATGACTGTAGTTCAGTCCACATCACCTTAATACTGTTGTTACACTAACTTGTTAAATTCAAAAGTCATGGTTTGGCCATTTACACAATTAATTCATACTGGGTATCGCATGTGTCAACTCAGAAATGATTAACTGAATAGCGACAAACACAAGTAACAGTTATTATCTGTCAGAAAGTCCTATGTGTTACATCACATCCATCATTTTTATTACTGTGTGTTATTACTCTCAACGGGCCTGGGTGTGTTAATTAATGCATTTTAAAAATCAATGCAGTGCGTCAATGCATTTAAAAAATTAACACTCTGACAGCTGTAAAAATAACTGTAATGGCCGTGTCGTACCAGGAGAAAGCTGGAAGATGCTGTTGACCGTGAGTCTATTGACGATGGCCGACTCTCGCTGACAGAAGTCCAGTGCTGGGTTATCATGTGAAGTATAACCACCACGCTGCTGTAGGTCCGACTTCACTTGACATGACAGACGTCTGGCACCGGATGAGAGCAGATGTAGGCGTAGAACTTCGGACAATGGAGCTCCGCTGTCTAGATCCAGATTGTGTAGAGCCACACCTAGAAAACACCAGGTATAAAGTTTCTGGTCGTGGTTCCTGTTTGGGACATGATCACACACATGGACAGACTACCAAGTCGCAATGATTAAAGTTGATGACACACTGACCAGTTTCTGTCGCCTGTTTCCGGCACTTGTTTCTGGCGGCAGATACAAGCGACGGTCGCCGGGTGCCAGAAACCATGACACAGTTAGCCGGCAAATGATACCGGCAGAAAAAGAAACAGAAATGTATTCCGATTTTGAGAAGTTTGATAACTGACTTCTGACCTTGATCTCTAACCTATAAATCAAAAATTGTCAACGTAGTAAAGTTCTCAGGACTGTAAAAAATGTTTAAATTAATACTAGTCTTTCTATACCTTTTTGCTTTAGAGTACCCCAGCAATGCAGCCTAGAGGACGGCCGTGTAGTAAGTGAGCAACTGACCATAGTTGAGCAAAGAATATTGAGCAGCGATTGTTGCAGCTTTCACCGGTTGGTCATCCTCATCACAGCCCTCCAACGAGTCTATTGCACAGCAAAGAATAGTAAAGAAACATTCTACGTTAGCGATAATAATATATATGTTAGAATGTCACCGATTCAGAGAAACTTACTGTAAACTTACTTACTGTAAAATTATGGTCAACAGCCAACGCTATCAGATAACACTGAAATGAACTGTGAACTAGAAATTTGAGGCAGGGCCCAACATGGCATCGTAAGTCTGACTGTACTGGTACACTACTACTGATTTCCCAAGTCGTTGATTACAAATGTGGTAAAATGCCACTCCATCTAAAACCAATCCACAAATCTCACTGAAATTTGGCCCCAATTCCTTCTAGGTAAAGGCAGTTCTTCCCTCGATCTTGGTCCTGGTCCACTGTCTGGTTTCGGAGAAAACGTAGAAAAAAGTGACGAGGGGAAAACATAAGGCCTCCCATTACTATGTATAAGCGACCCAAGAATGGAAAGTCTGAACTTGATCAAGATAAATATGCCACCATTCAGTGGAACATTGACATTTAATCCTCTGACCCCAAAACCTAACCTTCGCCTCAAAAAAGAGCGATCAGTGATAAAAGATTCGAGAAAATCGACCAACGAATACCAAAGATATAGCAAAAGCCCCGTCTCAAACGGACACGAAAACAGCATAAAAAGAATAAACTCTTCCTGTATCGCCCAGTGCTGCTACAAATAAAAATTTAGGCATATATTTCACCAACTTGCCAAGAAGCCTCCTGGGTCGATTTACATGGAACTCTGTAAAACGGGTCATCTTGCAGATGCAATCGACAGCGTCAAAATTTTGTCCCAATTGGATCAGGGGTTTAAATTCTTTGAGGGTCAAATGTATGGCTTTCACATAGGAAAAACAAGTCGCCATTAACAAAAAGCTTGATTTAGTGCTCACTGTGTTCAGTCTGTGATTACATCAAATTACTGAATTCAGGCTGCGATCACATAAACATGAGTACGAGTCCGGCACTGTACAGGTTCCCGTATAAGAGTTCCGGCAAACACGAGTTTGTGTGTATTTCAATGGCGGCCGTTCACATACATACGAGTACGGGTTACTTGTAAATTTCACTCGTATGAGTTGTTTCTGTGCAGGTCGTGTTTTTATCCAACGCTTAGAAAGTAAACTACTCGTAAATAGCATTAATATAATTTATAAAAACAGAACTGACGTCATCGTAAAATTTTGCATCGTTAGAGATGTGCGGTTTGTAAAAATAGTAACTTTATAGTGAAATATTGTTGTTTTAATGGCGAAGCATTCCTTCGATTTGATTTCATTCAATATGGCCGACATGCGTTTAGTTATGTGCTTGTACAAGTGACCGTGAATGCTCTACTCGTACGAGTGAAGCTTCTACGAGCTGTAAACCAAAACCCGAACTCGTACTCATGTCTGTGCGAACGCAGCCTCACTATGACTTTATCTTCATCAGTGAAACATTATATGGCATCTTCCAATAATACAATAAATATTACAATTCCTGCTCCTACTGCTGCTACAACTAATGTCTACTACAACAACAGTAACAACAACAACAACTACTATTACTACTACTGTTACATACCTTTAAGTTCTTTGAGTCCAATGTCAGAAGACGTTTCCTCATCCTCAAGCCTGAGGACAGTTGATAGCAGCTGACGGACAATATCACTGAACAGACCGTCAACACCCGACTCCAGAAGAGACTTGTATAGAACACCTGGACACAGCAATCATACTCAACTACTGAATTTATTACGACCGCTAGCAAAGTAGTCACCCTATGGGCGGTAGGACCTTTAAGTGACTGTCACTCGCCAGATGGTACCACGAAGCACTACGCGCTGCCCTAAGCACTACACTGATGGCTGGCAGGCAATCAACCTCAAGCTGCCGTCGGGGAGAGGGAGGGGGCAGAAGGCAAGGTGGGCATAGTTCCTACTACTTTACAGAATTCATTTTCCCCGACTTTTCCCTGACTTTCCAAGACAAAATAAATTGCTTTCCATGACTAATTTGTTCACACAAAATACCAATGTCGGCTTTAAATCGCTTGCAATCACACTAGAAACAAGAGAGGTAAAACATATTCAAAAGTAGAGATAAAAATAATCTGCGTTGAACAGTTCACAATTTTTACTGAATCTTTGTCAACTTTTCCACCATGCACTTTGATTTTTCCTGGCTTTCCGAGATTCTCTAATTTTCCACTGACTTTCCCTAACTTTCCCTGATTTCTTAAAATTCCCTGACAGTCAACTGCTACCAGAAACTGGTCAGTCTGTCATACTTTTCTGGTGCCAGAAACCAGCGCTGGATAGAACATGTTCAGTTTCGGGCCAAAAACCAGCCGGAAAGCTGAACTGTGATTGGTCAGTCTGAGCAGACGTCAACATTGTTTGTTTGTAAACAAAAATAGAGCGGCATTTAGTTTACGTTGTTTTTTCTTTTGAATTTTTTCAACAACCTGAATGCTAAAACAGCAGCTATAACATCATCATTTTCAAAATTCTTAAAGTTAGAATTTATGTTTGTTTTTTTCTGCTGGTATTATTTGCCGGCTAAGTGTGTCGCAGTTTCTGGCACCAGACGACTGGCGCCTGTTTCCGGCGCCAGAAACAGGTGCCAGAAGATGGTCAATGTGTCGTCAACTTCAGGAAGGCTCAATGGAACATACCAATGGTGAGATCTGATGGGAACTCAAAGTTGAAAAGTGGCTTGAAACATGTCAGATATTCCAGTATGAAGAGACAGTCGGCGAACTCTTCAGCTGAACTGATACACTTTACTGGCACTGCAGCTGGTAGATCCTATATACACAGGGTGCACACAAACAACACTTCACTGTTACATGCAAGGTGAAACATTAACACTGAGCTGTTAAACAGTACAGGGAGGTCACATAAACAACACAGTATGTGAGATAGAACTCCAGTACAAAAATGCAGTCATAAAACAATGTTTTTCTGAAGTGTTTTTTTTTCAATTTTACCAAAATGTTTGTTATTATTGTTATGTATGCATATTTCATTAACATTTCACAAGGTAGTGCAGCGACGCATTCGTGGTGTGGTGTGGTGGGACATGTAATGAGCTTGTTATTGCAAACTGTCCGCAGAATGCACCAGTGAAAGAATTCTGAAAATCGATCAACAACTGGTGAAGATGTGGACAAAAGTAAAGTGGCACATTTTTTTGGCCCACCCCGTATAAGACAATGGATCACTTTATGATGAATCCGTGCTCTCTCCTACACTAGCATGCTGTTCATAGGCACCATTATACATGTTCATCTTCAAGAACATGCCCGGTAAGCTAATAAATAATAATTTATATTAATTGGAAGAGTTTAGTATTGTAACAGCAAAATGTGGTGTGCAAACCAGGAGGTCATCCAGTTCGAGGTCTTCACGAGGTCGACTCCATTCTCTCAGACGCTCTTCTTCCAACATCCTCTCACGAAGTTTCCGAGCTCTTTCCTGATAATCGGTAAAAATCATCCACTTACTCATTTATCATTTCCCTGAAATGTTTATTTTTCAGTTTTCCCCAATGAATATTTTCTCACAAAGTCAGGCTTCCCACTCAAATGACAGAATCGAAATTCAGGTCTTTTAGCACCATAAAAACAAGAAAAACCCATCGACACACTTAGCTAAACTACAAGGACCTGAGATATTTTAGTGAGAAAACACGATACATGAAGTATTACATGACAGATTAATGATGTATGCCAATCAAGCACATAATATTTATATAAAAACAATTCTAGTAACTAAGCACAAATGTTACTGGGAAAAATTACGGATTCACTATCTTGGTTTTTCAGGATAACACTAGCAAAAGTCAGGACTTTTTCACAACTTTTTCAGTACCCATGTCCAATTTCAGGTCTTTTCAGGACCAGTGGGAACCCTGTGAAGTATCCTAACGTAAAAACAGACGACAATAAACCCAGATCATTCACTCAAACACTCATAAATCCATTAGCTCAATCACTCATTAATTCTATTAAACATTTATTCCTCCAAAATCATCACACAAAGTGTCCCCTATGCTCCTAGCTATCTGCTAATAAAACTTCGGACAATATGCTTTCACTCAGTTCATACACGTCGTCAACAACTTCCAAGCTGCACAACTGTAATAATAATCCGCACCCGACGTCAACAAAACCAACTCTTATAACCAGTGCCAGATCCACTCGAAACCAATACTTGAGAGTTGAGACCATGATCAGAACTAAGGCCAATATTTGGAATTTCAGGAAAATTTAACAGACTGTTCCTTGCGGAAACAGACCACCCATTGTGCAAAATGCATAAATACCTTAAATCAATACACAATGTGTCCACAAAAACATCCCAAATATTTTTGATTGTAACTTAAACAAATGGTCGGTAGGTGTGGTGCAGTGAAAACTCGTCTGATCCGATCGGCGAAGTTACTATACGCCGGGCCCGGATAATACTGCGATGGGTGACTGCCTGTGGGCAGGTAAATCATCTCGGGATGTAACCAACCGCCTAGGTCAACTCAGCCTTCCATCCCTTCGGGGTAGGTAAATCGAGTACCGGCCTACCTGGCTGGGGTTAAGGCAGGGCGCGTTCATCTCTGTCGGGTGGCAGGTAACACTGTGTGATCCCATATGACAAGTGACGCTCCATAGCTCTGAGATGGGTTCGCTCATTAGGAGCTATATTCGGACCTTTAACCTTTTAACCTTTAAAGGATTATAAGATTTTAATAATTTTAGACATCAATATTTGTGACACAACTGGCCATCAAACGACTATCCAATTTTCCACTGTACCCACTGTCTGCTTCTGCAATACTTGGGGAAACAAAATCAACAAATTATTGAATTTCTATCTTATTTTACCTGTTTGGGTTTTCCCTAGCTAGTGCAGAAAGAGACATTTGTTGAGGTGGGAACCAGAACAGTCATTTAATGGCAAGTAGCATCAAAAATGTTTGCACCAAAAATTATTAAAATTTGTCAATTCTTCTTTAAGTCAAAATCGATAATGTTGGGAATGTTTTTTTGACATTTTTGGGTTCACTTCAATGCATATTTCACTGGTTCTGTTTTCCCCAGGTAGTGCAGAAACAAACACTGGGTAAGGTGGAATACTGAACGGACATTTGACGGCCAGCTGTGCCAGAAATATTTGTATTAAAAATTATTAAAATTGATTATCTCTTTTTCAAGTGTCAATGGATAATGTTTGGGATGTTTTTGGAGACACAGTGTAGTTCAAAAATGTTTAAAGACTTGATTACTCAGAGCTAAACGAGCTTAGCCAAAACAGAGAAAACAGCAGTGCCACGGCACCGGGGAAAAAGATGCAGCTACTTTTGGGATGTCAAAAAAATTGTCCAAAAATCTGATCGTGAACAACTTTTTGTTCAAAAATGCAAAATTTGAGGCTAAAACCAACATTCTGAGAAAATTTAGGAGTAAAATTAAAATTCTGAACACCCATAATCTCCTCTGTTGGAAATGTACAGCTGTCTGTCAGAAATCCGCAAAGTCCTGCTAGTGATTGCAATCACGAGATTGAATTCCCAATCTTGGAATCCCGGGATCCCATTTCGGGATTAGGCTTTTAGATTAGTCGTCATTGTGGTATCCCCAATTGACTTATTTCATGCATAATATATTGTGTAGGCCCCTACGGAAGGACTACGTCCGAACTGTATGGAGTGACAACGACTGTCAAAATACAGATTACACTACACAGCACAAAGTAGTACTTGGCGCTTGTAAAATATTTTATTCATCAGACGGCTAAAATTCTTATTTCTATCATTTGGCGTACGAAAAAGTACAATTTTTACAGATTTTTGTGATCCCGAAATCCCGGGATTGAAACGTCGCCAATCCCGAGATTCGGGATCAACGAAAATGGCTGGGATCCCGGGATTGCAATCCCTACTTCCTGCCCTGCCTACTTTTTCGAACCATGACGCCACAAACGAAGAATCAAAAGTTGAGACCTCTGCAATGATTGCTCGTCGTTTCTCCCTCTCCTCCTCCATCTGACGTCTCATGGCTTCAACGTAAGCTTCCCTCTCGGCCATCCGCCTCTTTGCGTCTTCCATCTGCGCTTGCTGCTGCTGCCTCAGTCTTTTCTTCACTTCCTCCGCATGTCGTCGCTGCTGCAGCTGAAGCTCTTTTCTCGCTTCCTCTATATGTCTTTGCTGCAGCTGCTGAAGCTTTTTCCTCGCTTCGTCCAGCTGTTGCTGATTCTGTTGTTTTTTCTTCATTTCATCCGGCTGATGCTGCTGTGGAGGAGGTTTCTGCTGCGGACTCGGCTTCTTTGTTGTCTGTGCAGCGGCCGCCGTGGCGTGATGGCCATTGGTTGCAGCTGTAGCACAAACACAGATATTGAGACTTACACAATTGTGACGAACGGTGCAACAATGTCCGCATTGCTTCACTACTGCTATTCATCCTGTGGCTTCAAACTGTTTTTTCTCTGATATTATTCAACAGCACATTGACAGTTAGATGATGTGATGGTGAGTGATATCACCTTTTTATGATTTTTGCTGTTTTTGATGTGTCACTCATTGCATGTCGCCGTTAACAAGTGTATACATAAACTGATGTTTTGTACATTTATCACAGATATCTGCAGTCTGCATGATCCAAGATCATATTCCCCAACTTTTCAAAAATAATATTCTCCCGACTTTTCCCTGACCACACAAATTCCCCAACTTTTTCCAGTTTTCCCTGACATGTAGAACCCTGAGACACAAGTCCAAGTCCAAGTCCAAGTCCAAGTCCTGGTTTCGCTCTACGAGTAAATGCTTTGCAAATAAGATAGCAATATTCCACTACTGTGTTGATAATTTTACTAGCGGCACACAACTCAACACAACAATTCAATGATGCAAGTTCTGACATCACATACATGTCATAACTTGAATGATCGCCATCAAAATACGTGCAATTCTGTTTGCTGGAACCTAAAAAACAAGTACCTAAACTCGCACTCATGTACGTATGATGCTAATTTTCAGAACTGTCGAATTGTACGCAAAATAACTCAAAAAGTTAGGAGAACACATCTTGACAAAATTTTTAAAAGGGTTAAGCATGACCCAAAAAATGCCTATATTTTGGTGGCAATTAGAATAATCTCCAGAATTTTTTACCTTTAAGAAACAAAGCATAAACTAAAAATCCGTTATTTTTTTCTATGCTAACGACTGTCAGCAAACTGAGCAACAGGCTGACAGCCTTGATGGCTCCAATGCTGAAATGACATCAATTCATCCAGCACATAAAAAATACTCCCAGTACTCCAACTTGTGCCAATAAATTCCAGACTGTATGCTGTTAAGGTTGTGCTTCACTTAACACGTGCTAACTCCAGACAAAAGTGCCCAAACAACAACTCTCTATATGTGCCGTAAAATTTTCTGGACATTTCCTCCGACAGCCGTTAAATTGCCTAGTTCACATTTCCCAGTTTTCTGAACATCCATTCACCCCAACAAAGATCAGCTGACCCACCTGGTGGCTTCTTGTGGTTGTTCTTCTGTACAGAGCCGCTGCCGCTACTGCTGCGTTGAACCGATTTCCTTTTAACACTGGCACCGGGGGCAGCTGACGATGATGATGTCTTTACAATGGGAATGTCCACATCATCTTCAGTCAGGTCAATAACCCCGCAGTCTTCATTTGTCACAGCGCCCCCTCTGCCACTACTATATACAGATAGATACACATTTATTGACACTGTGGCCCAAACTGGCTATACATAAAATATACAAAAAAACTAAAGCATAGTGTGCATAACATAACGGCAATAACTGCAATGGCCAATATGAATGACGCACTAAAAACTAGTGATTTTACAATCCCCGTTTTGAATTCTTAATCCCAGAATCCGTGACTAAAAAATCTGTAATCTCCGGATCCCATTTTTGGGATATAGCTTACATATTGGTCGTTATTTTGATATAGCCAACAGACTTATTTCATTTATAGGGTGTAGTAAGCCCCTGCGGAAGCTATTTGGAGTGACTGTCAAAATAGAAATTACAGTGCACAGCAAGGAGTAGTGTGCATGATATATTTGATTCATTGGATGACTAGAATCATCAAGTATCACTTAACACTCCAAAAATTACCATTTTAAAGAATTTTTGTAATCCCGCAATCCTGGAACTGGAATGCCAGGATTCGGGATTGGCAAAAACAACCGGAATCCTGCAACTCAGAATACTAAGATTGCAATCCCCAGAAAAAGCCTACATAGAATAAAAGCCTACATAAAATATAAAATACTACTAAAAATGTTCACTGCAATATGGAATAGATGAGTTTAAAAATCCAACTGTGATTGCTTTAACCTATCAGGTGCTGTTGAGTTATCGATTGCAGCAGTACGCAGGTCTAAAGCAGATAAACAGCCATTAAGTGTGGGAAGCCGGGAGGATGATGAGAGTGATATGCAGTCACTAGGGGGCGCTGCAACGGCAAAGTCCGGCAACGGACCGACGAAGAATTTCTCCAACGACACCGACGTTAAACGATACTTCCTGATCGCTTCATCCTGTAACGTGCAGCAATATGTAACTAAAAGTAGTGAAAATAACCATTAACGTTAGAACTTTTACACAACTGTTGCCATATGCCTGTACCTTCATTAATAAACTTTTGCGTATCAAAAAAATAAACTGTCATTCCAGTATTATTTTAAAAAGTTAACCCTCAAAAGAATTCATCTCAGACATGCAAAGTGTATAATAAAATTAACAATATATGTAAAAAAAATATCTGGACACTATCTGTATAGTACCTCAGCCAAACAAAAAGATTACATTTTCGGGTCAGATGGATTGCTCAAAAAATTACCAACCAACTTTAATAAAATTTTGTAAAGGGGTTCAGCATGGCCCAAGAAAGCAGTGATTAGCTTAGATTGTGCCACTAATTTGGATCATTTTGTGCACCACATATCATTATCAAGAATTATTTACCACCGGAAGACCAACCATTAAACTCGCTTTGCAGAGTATACCGGTATTGGCTAGATAACACATATACAACAAAATTCAATAATAATCTTTATTTCAAAGCTCCTCACTGACAACTTCAAACATTCCGCTGTGGATGAAATTCCGACCTTGACTTTCCAGTAGCTGCCTTCTTCTCGGTGACAGTTTTGACGCAAGAACAGCAGACAGCGCTCTCGACTGAAGCCTCCACCAACTCGACTGTACAATACCGAACATGATAAAGAACTTGAGACAAATAAATTATACAAATTCAGTGCGGCCTATCAACATCATGAATAATTAATGACCTAGCCTTATCTAATGATGACACTGGCTGAGCCATTAACATTCATGACGTTTATGGGCTGCACTGATGACGTCACCGGATCTGCATGTGCCTTGATTTTTTTGGCGTAACGTAACGTAAGGCCATATTTTCGTCACAATCAAGCGTTAATTTCATATATTTATAAAGCTTAAATCAACACATTATATATGCAAGGTAAAATGTCTAATAAGAGCTACATAAGTTGCACAAGCGAGTTTGACCGTGGCCATGGACCTTTAATTATTCTGTCTTTGCTGCAACACAGACTACTTGCAAAAGTGTGAGAGATAATCCATACACATCACATTTGCTATAGGCAGAAATAAAAATCTAGCTACAAAGTTCCAATGGTGCAGCATGTAGCCCCAGAACAGGCTGAATCAGCCACACTAGAACCTTCATCCTAAAGCTATTGAGCTACTACTCATTTCCCATCCCACTAAGGGTAGAAGGCTGAGTTGGCCCGAGCACTCTATGGGCTAACAACTTGCTCGAGATCACTTGCAAATGCCAGCAGTGATGTCAATGACAATAACAGTGGCACTGATGGTGAATGTTGATTTTTCACTTAAAATGAACACAATAACCATGATAATAATAATAATAATAATATAGAAATATATAAAACGCACAAAATCAGCGAGCTGAATACGAGATGCCGAAATTAACCACATGAGAAATAACAGCATCTGGACATACTAATTACCTCAGGCAAAACAAGAAGGTTTACATTTTCAGGTCTGCTGTATCAGATAGACTACAATGATGACTACGAAGACTGATTTACCTAAGTTTTGATGCAGGAACGACATGGACCAGTGAGCTGGCAACTTCACGTACGACGTAATCAAAGGACAGAGGATCAGCTCCAAATGATTTACTGCTATCAACTACCACCGACGTCCTATCAGCAACACACAGAAGCAACTAGAAAGCAATCATAGCTCGCAGGTACCTCCGCCAAGGCAATGCTATTCGCTAGGTGGCGTCACCATATTCGCTTTGCCAGCGGTTTCGCTTATGCCCCCTTTAACGTAATGGTAACGAAAACTTCAAAAGTGATCCAGAATGCAGGATTCATGCCGGATCGCCCCCAAAATTGAAACACTTGTAGCTTATGCCACGCCTGACACTCCCTCAAAATTTCAGAAAGATCCGTCTATAACTTTTTGAGTTATCTTGCTAACACACAGACAAACAAACAAACAGACAGACAAACAAAAACCGGCAAAAACATTACCTCCTTGGCGGAGGTAA
>Ga0056128_1000949_pt1 | contig 30032 bp, 15 predicted proteins | sample WorMetLIZISLAND2_FD_71113 | JGI IMG/M metagenome (GOLD analysis project Ga0056128, IMG submission 71113) | Marine gutless worms symbiont microbial communities from Max Planck institute for Marine Microbiology, Germany - Olavius geniculatus... ... | reverse complement strand
ATTTCGGGCTGCGACACAAGTCTATATCATTCACAAGGTGGCGCCACGGAACTATCGTTATGCAATCCAGATAGAGAATTTGGTATTTGTATATTAACTTAGCATGAACACCTCAATTTTCAGCTAAACTACCAAATCGGAACTGCTATAGGCTTTCGTGCGTTTCATGAGCATTAGCTCAAATTTCTTGTAATGTACTGAAGTAATAATATTATTATTAATTTAATCTGTCACTACAGTACTTTTCTGTCTGATGCTCAGCAAAAGTTTATGTGAGTTTTTTCATGTTCAGTAATTATTGCTTTTTTTACAATCATGACAACATATGATTTGTATTGTTTCCTGTGCTGGTGCACATAACTGTTGCATATTTCCATATTTTTTTGATAGAATCAACTGGTGGCATTAAATATACCTCGTTAAAGTATCAGTGGTAGAAAAATGTCGATTGAATGCTGTTCTGTAGCATTGCTGATTGATGTTGGTCTGACAAAGTCGTGAATGGATGACTGATGACTGCTGTTTAGTGCAAGGGATGCCAAGATGCGAGAAGTGTTTGACAAAGTGTTTCCAGAACTGAAGAAACAGCGCGAGGACAAGGACAGATTACTGAGGTCTGTTTTGGCTTTTGTGTCCATGTATGTCTTCTAGTTAACTGCATGTAGATAAGTTTTAGCACTTGAATCCTAGGCCTGTAGTTTACTGCAGGTAGGTAGCCCAGGAATGGACTCCATTTTGGGACAAGATATCTCTTTTTCTGGTGCTTAAAATAAATTGAGGAGTCAAATTTAAGATTTTTTAAAATTCATGATCACGAATTTTTACCAATTGATGTGCAAAAGGAAATTTTACTGAGTCTTACAAATTTGGTTAAATTGTGAATTTTTAGAATAATTTTAAAATGTCACGGCAGAAATTCTCAATCTATAGTGCCACTGTGCCACATACACAGATGTATGATTTAATTTATACGTTTGTGTTTCTTTTTCTATGTAATTGACAGGTTTTTTTTATACATTTTCAGCTTCATGACATTATGTTAATGTGTTCTGTAAATTACATAGCGTATGGTATAACTTGACTGTTGATGGTGGTTATATTTCAATAAATATTGTATTTTTTCTTTGAAAAAGAAGCATTATAAGATTGTCAGTGAATACTATTATGGATGAACTTGTGATCTGTGTAATGTCACTACGGTAATTTATCGGTTGTCGTTGGTCATTGAGAATAGGATCATGTTTGTATTATAGATGGTAAGAGTTGTGATGATAAATCAGACAAATGCTGGATTTAATCTCATGAATGTAGAATGGTGAATGATGCAGATCTTAGTCATCTTTTTTGTTGAAGCAATGCACTGAAGGGAATGTCAGACGAACGATGAAATCAGCCGACTTTTGTGGGCATGGTTTAGTTGCCCGATGAAATCGGCCAACATAATCGGTGAAGCATGACACATGGCCGACATTTTCGTCTGCTTTTTTGTGCGATATCAGCTAGCATAACAGCTGAATGCAGATCGCAAAATGATACTTGCATCACTTTTCTGCATCTAGCGAACAAAAATAAATAACAAACACAATAAATAACTAACGTAAATATTTATTTTCCATTGTAAACAATTACCATGGCAACACAAACACAGTTAGTTGACCGATCTACAAAAAGTCGGCCGACAAAATCGTCGAAGAAAGATAGAACACATTCTATATCGGCCAACAAAATTGGCCGGTTATATCGGCCGACAAAATCGAACGATTTGTGCATGACACTTGACAGATTTTTGTTGACTGACTTTGTCGGTTGTCTGACATCCCTTCAACTGTCATCTAGTTGCCACGTTGTTTTACAGCAGTGTTGAGTGAAGTCTGTTGTTTGTTTGCCAGGGTAACAAGTACACGGCCGACTGCCTATGCTCGCAGTGAAGCTAACGTGGAACAGATTGTTGACGGTCTTCACGAGCAATCGGTTTGTGCTTTTTGATGTTTTAAATGCATTCTGAGGTGTTTTATATCACATATTTAACGTCATGCTCTTCAGAGATTTGGAAATGTTCATGTGCAAGTGGTGCAGTTTTGGCTGGGTGCCCTATCTGATGCTGAAAATCCTCTGATCGGTATGGTTGATAATGATAATGGGACCTCATTCCACTGCATGGTAGTCCATCACTTATCATTTCATTGTCTTAATGGCTGAATTCAGTTAATACTTACAAATGTTTTTTACTAGCTTCAATTATATTCATTTATTTGCTTGCTATTGTTTTAGCTGTATCTCAGTTATAACAAATGTGCTCAGTATTGGACCAAACTGATTCGGTTTGTTGAATGCTGAATTTGTAGCAGTAAATTACATGTAATTCGTTAGTTTCTGTCGACAGGAGGAGGAGAGGAAAATGCGAAGTCTTGCCGTGATCCCGCCGATGCTGCTTGACGACAGTCAGAAGAAACTTCGGTTCTACAACGACAATGGATTTCTTGATGACCCTAAGGCCATCAACGAGGAAACGCTGTCCAAGATCAACTACTGGACCGATGCCGAGAAGGACATCTTTCGTGAGAAGTATCTGCAGCGTCCGAAGAACTTCGGATATATTGCATCGGCACTTCACAACAAGGTTTAGTGCTGTCTGTTTGTCGTAATTCTCTTGAATCATGTACAGATGTTGCGAATTGCATGTTGCTGAAGTTAGCAGTTGACACTGATAATTGGGTGTTCTGCGGTACTTGTAGGTTTTCTTCGTAAACCTCTGGAAAAGTGGTTGGTTTTTGACGAGAATGAAAAATTGGTCAGTTAAAAAGCGGAGTGTATTGGTGCTCAGTTGTCTGCTGCATGAAAAAGATTTTTATTTAGACAGCTAAGTCTTGTTGCATGTTTGTGGCATTTTGAGCAATTGAGGGTTAAACCTGATTAACAGGGTTCCTACAGGTCAGGGAAAACTGGAAAATGTCGGAATTTGTGTCGTCAGGGAACTGGGATATGTCAGGGAAAAATATTATTTTTGAAAAGTCAGGGAAAATGATCTTGGATCATGCAGACTGCAGATAACTGTGATTTTTTACATCTCCAAATATTAAAAAGCAGGCAAATTTGTGGCTTCCACTGAACGTCCAAAAGCTACACGTGTTTCAGCTTCAGGTGGGCTTTGCCCCCCCTGACCCTGCCACCGGGGCCTTTGTCGTTTGCATATTGCTCTATTAATACCGTTTCATTACTTAATACCATTTATGACATTTGTACAATAGGGTTATTGTTTCGATAATGTCGGGAAATTGTCATTTCATGACTGGAAAAGTCGGGGAATTTTGCTACAGAAAACCTGTAGGAATTCTGGATTAAGCTAGAATACAGCCAAAGTTGGCTCTGTAAACAAGTCACAGTGCCCTTATGCGACTGAGTCTGTATACTAGCAGTCATGGTAACAGGGCTTACTGTTATGGAAGACTTGCCATTTCTTTTCTAGTGATGGCTGTAAGCATCATGATACTTATTTGGCCTACCCATGGAGGTGAGGGTTGGCCAGGATGAGTTGGCCTGGGTGCAGTGCTTGACTTAGTTGAATAGGAAGATGGTATACCTGCAGTCACCCATCTCGTTACTAATCTGGCTTAATGTTAATATGACTAATGATGTTACCGCTAATATAAAGGCTTGTATGAATGAGCATGAGTGTGTTTGTCTTCTGTCATAGACGTCCGAAGACTGCGTGCTGTTCTACTACTTGTCCAAGAAATCCGCCAATTACAAGCAGCTGGTTCGCCGTCAGCACGCCGCGCCCCCGCGTACCAGGAAGCCAAAGGCGTATCGGCCGCCAGTGCTGGTAAAAGTCTTCACATGTACTCTTCGTTCGTTACTCTACGAATTTTTGTTGTTTGTGATGATGGGCGAACGGTGAGAGGGAATAGTAAGTATTGAAATATTGAATGTCGACTCTCACATTCTGTGGTTAATTGGAGTTCTGATGACATATTTCGGTTTTTTCTGTATTACTAGTGAGTAATTAGCAGCCATTTCAGGAAAGAAGAAGAGATTGGTTTTTTTATTTTTGATGGTGGCTGAATTTGAAGGTGGACACTGTAGCGGTGAAACTGTGTAGTTCTTGCGGGTGTGTTCTGCGGCTGAGTGTTTCTGGCTGTTATCAGGTCAATGGGTAGATTGTGTTTGATGCTTTTACCGCGACCATGGAGGCTATGTGATAACCATGCATTTTTGCATCTCTTGCTTCGTCTATTGGCAGGATAACGCGAAAATTTACAGATTTATTTGTCTGGAATTTTCAGGAAGGTTGGAGACTTTGCCCATCTTAGTGGTGATAAGATTCTGGTGGTGATCTGGTTCATCGTCTCGATCAGTCGTAGGGTTTTCGGATTGTTTAGCATTGCTAGATAGGGCAGGAAAGCATGTTAGCGGGATTATGAAGAATTTATCAGCAGATACAGATCTGAAATTTAGTGGGAAGGTTAGACTTACCCAACTTAAATGGTGATAAGGTTTTGATTGTACTGCCATCTGGTGAACACAATGGAAAAAATGACAGGGTTGGTGGAGGTTCATCTTTGTAGTTTTAAACTGTATTTGGGTTCCTGTTGTGAACTTGATGTGTTGATTATCACAGGCACGTGAGGTGAAGGATGAGAAGATTGAAGATGAAGAAATGGTGATGGAGTTTACTGAGTGAGTATTTGCATTGAGACATTTTAATTCATCTGAATTATACCATAATATTACGAGTTACTAGTTATTGGCGACGAGTTTCACCAGGTAGTGTAGTGATCGTCAACCTCGACCTCGAGGACAGCTCAAGAACAAAAAAATTGTGATCTTGACCTTGGCTTCACCTTGAAAAGGCCTTGGCCACGAAGACCACTGGCTGTGGTCTTGGCTTTGAAAATGCTGGCATCGAACCCATCCCTGCTGTGATGTGTCGAGCGGGGTGTATAACTGTACGCATTCTCTTATTCTGTTGACATTATGGCGGTGATGTTGGCTTGTTGATGCTAGTGACAAGAAGCTGTCATCGGAGATGTATGAGAAGCCTGGTGATGAAGATGCTGATAATGATAATGATGAGGTTGAGGAGCAAGTTGCGGAGGCTGCTGTAGAACTTCAGCCGTCATCAGATCTCTCGGCGTCCGATCCACTCACACAGGCGCCTGCTGACATTGATGCTAATCAGTCAGGTACTGCCGCACCCTGGCATTGCTTCGAATAGAAGCCACAGGCTTGCTTCTGTTAGTACAAGTTATCTTGACTTCTGGGCCTATCGTTGCCATATTTTCAAAAGATTCAGAAGACTGTCGTCTCCCACATATCACATGATAATAATAATAATTTTAATAATGCAGTCATTTGTAAGATGCAGAATGTCAGCAAGCTGAATCTGAGATGCTGGCAGTCGCTAGATGGGTAGAAATGGGCTGTACAGGGTGCGGCAAAAAAGTAGCCCCTTAAAGTTTTTTACTGTTTTCTTAGCAACCTTTGGAATTTTAATTTGAAATTTTACTGCTTTATTTACTATAACCGTTTACAGCCAACTGCCAAGTAAAATGTGATTCTGTTGAAAAACGATGAAGTTATAGATTTTTTAACGCAGCTGCCTACCGAATTTTTCAGCATTAAAAATGTTCACGCTACAACACCAATTCAGTAACATCGTTGAAACAACACATTTAACTAATGATCGGATGTCAGACCTTCATTGACACTGTGAGTGTTCGAAGTGTCTACCACCAGCTACCAGCTGCAAAACAAGCCTTCAGTCGCTTAATTTGAGAAGTCTTTCACAGCCTTGTCGATCGGTCCTTGTGTCAGGTTGTCCCAGATAACCTGAAGTGCTTTCTTGATTTTGGCGATTGTTTTCGGTTTTGTTATAAGCTTGCAGTAAGCCTCCAATTAGTCCATTGAGTTTATATTCAGCGAATTTGGAAGCCATTTGGCCCACAGCTTCTTCCGTGTGCTGCATGCTATGTGTGCTGGGGTGCCGTCCTGCTGGAAGATAAACCTGGTGGGCAGCTGGTGATTGCTTTATAAGAATGATAGTTAAGTAATAATTTCTAAACAAAATGAATTACTGTTTATCAAAACGTCACTGTGACGTTATCGGCAGTAATGTAGTAACCGGTTTTTTAAAATTAAATAGCATTTTTAGCTTGGACATTTTTTAATGCTGAGAAATCGGAAGGCGGTCAATGTTAAAAAGTCTATAACTTTGTCGTTTTTCAACAGAATCTCGTTTTACTTGGCAGTTAGATGTAGAAGGTTTTATTAAATGAAGCTGTAGAATTTCACATTAAAATCCTAAGTGGTTGCTGAGAAAACAGCGAAAAACTTTAGGGGCTACTTTTTGCCGCACCCTGTAAGCAGTATGACAAACTGAGTAGGTAGGTTTTGAGGTCGCATTTGAAGGATGGATGTGATACTGCTTTCCCAGCCATACCAGTCTGTATCTGGGACCACAGACCAAATAAGTATACCATTGGCCTAATGCAACGAGTTGAAGCCAGTTTAAGCCCATTTCATTAAATATTCATCGTGCATATTTCAGGTGGTATGATCCAACACCTATAGCTGCATTTTTGATGCCTAATGCGTTAGTGTTAGTTCATAGATAAGTATTATAAATACGCTAATTTCATGTTCAAGCCAAAGCGCGAAAAACAATTTTTCTAGTATATTGCCTTGATACAACAAAACAAAACTTTCGCATTTTTCGTCTGCTGTGCCATCAGCAGGTATGCCTAACGCGTTAGTGTTAGATAGGTCATCAAAAACGCAGCTTATATGATCTGATCAGACTCTGCTAGCAAAACAGATTGTTTTTGCTACGTTATTTTTTCTAAATTGCATATCATGAACTTTTGGATCATGTAGCTTTAACCTTAGGAGTTTTTGTTACGCAAACCGAATTAAGGATGCTTGTAAGTTGAAATATATTAAATATTTATTGTGCATATGCGGAGTGGGCGTGGCATTTTTTGTGCTTCAGAGTTATTGCTGAGTCCATTATCTATGGTATATCTTATCTATGTTTGGGACCCAGTTTGTACTGGGATCCAGCTTCTATCGGTGCAAGTTGCCTTGACCCCCAGCCTGTATCTGGCATTTAGTTGGTGCACAGCTTCTGTTTGAAGTTGTACGGTAAGAAGAAGAAGACTTCACATAGACAGCTGCAGGAATCGGACTCTGCCCCGTGTCAGAGACAATTAATTAGTTTCTCATTACTTGCTGCTTATTAGTATTCTGCTTTCCATGTTTATGTAATTTCATGCTGAGGAAATTGAACATCTCTTCAGTCTCAAGTTAATAGAGAACTCAGTTCACATTGATGGTGATGGTTTATTAGTGTGTGCAAGTTTGCATTGGTGATGAAGTAGCTGTGGTGTCGATGATCAGAACCGCACATAATATATATCAAATTTTTACAATGTATGGCACACTGGCAGCATCAGTGCAGTCAGAATATTGTGTATGAAGTTACCCAGTACAGAGTTTCTGAATAACACCCATGGTGCAATTTGCTTATCGTTAATAATGAATACACAGTTTGTTTAATTGTCAACTCTTTTCTTGGTTACTTCTGGTGATGCTGAATTGCCATAACAGAAGTTCTGGGAAGTGTTAGAGCAGAACCTTTCACTCATTTCTCTTCTACATTATTGAAGCACTTTGGAGGGTAAAAAAGATCAAAAGTCTAACCGAAAAACTTGTCAGACAGTCACTGCTAACAAAAGCGGTTGCTGGGTTGTCCCAGAATTGGGTAAACGAAGCATTTTGGCATTAGTGTGACATGTCCTTCTGATCTGATGACTGATAGGTTTGTCGAGAACGTATGGTGATCAGACAGAAGCATGCAGTGATCGTCTGTGTACGGAGACAGTTGCTAGAGGAGACGAACCTTCACATATTGGCTGTAGCGGTGGTGAGAGTATGGCAGCAACATGCCCTCTAGACCCAAAGAACCTGCAGTCGAATACTGCTACTGCTGCAGCGAAAGATCGATTTGTCAAATCTCCTCCCAAGTCTCGTAAGTGAACCACAACTATTGCTTGTTATTCGTCCGAACCCTGCAGTTTTGTGCCTACGTATTTCTTATGCTTTTTTATAGTAATAATCAAATTTTTGTACTAGTTGAATTGGTGGCAGTAACTTTGTAGACTTGTTGCCGTGCGGATTTTTTTAGTACAACCAATTGAAAGTTTTCTTGATGCATGTTGATTGCTGCTCCAGTGTGGCGAATATTTTGCATCTGCCATTTGTTAATAGATGTAGAAGGCACTTTGTTCTTTTCTCATTTCTTTGCCTGTCAATGCATGTATCCATGATGTTATTTCTGCGATGTCTGTGATATGTACTGATCAGTGTTTACCATATTTTAACCAGTAGTGCAGCTTGGGCTAAAGATGAAGTTAGCAGTTTATGGGGATACAAGTTTGAAGCTGTTTTGATAGCATGAAATGGATTTGTTCTGCTAACAGCAAGTGGCGGCACATCAAGACCTACCGCTGCTGACACGGTGGAAGCAATCATTGCGCGGGTGATTGGATCCAGCAGCGACTCAGCAGCAGCTAGTGCCGAGCTGAAGAAGGTCGAGCCGTGGCCCATTAGCCTGGCTGAAGTGAACTGCGCTTCCAAGCGACCGACCGCTGCCGATACGATCGATGAGATCATTGCGAGGCAGGTAGGAGTTGGTGGCGACGTTGCAGCAGCTGGCTGGAAGAAGGTCGGGTCTCGGACGAGCGTTTGCAGTGACAACACAAGTGACACGCTGAGTGCCGATGAAGGTCAGAGAGATGATGATGAGATACGTCCTCGTAGACCGCGGGTGGAAGAGACCTCAGCAAGCAGTGTCGCTGGAGTGGTTCTGCCCTCACTGGTTGATCACGCCCACAATGGCTCTATCCCCGTAGCACTGCCCACGACTTCAGCCACTGGTCCAGACATGGGCATTATCTCTTCATTTTTAGGAGCAGGTGGACACACATTTCCGATGCCACAAACTAAAGAGCCACTACTTTCATCTTTTAACAGGCATTCTGATCCTTTGAAACCACCTGATCTACGGCAGAAGCGGTCAAATGGCGAGAATCAGCCGGTCGTACCCCCTGGCTCACTGATGGCATCAGTACTCAGTCGCGGTGCACACACGCTTCGTGTTCGTGATGTGATTCACTCAGCCATCGAGGAGAACCTACAGAGTAGAAGTTCACCATCAACCAGTCTGGACAGCCTCTGGCAGCTGTACAGCCAGGGTTGTGGCCTGCTGCCTGCAGTGTGCAGTGCAGTCACTGCTGATACGGAGTCTGCGCAAGATCTGTCGTGTCGTAGCCGTGAGACACATTCGACCATCCCCAGAGCACCACCGGTGGGCCTGCCACAGAAGTATGTCGGTGGCGGCCCAGTTGGTTTGCTTAGTTCGGAGAAGTCGCCGCCGCCGGCTCACAGTCATTATGGTCGTCCACCAGTCACTGTGATGCCTCCGCTACCTCCAGCACCTGTGATCGACCGATGTCAGGATCCTCTCTACCACCTCGCTGAGGTTGCAGTCCAGAGAGGTCGGGTAGAAGTGGCTGGCGACCGGCACCAGCCTAGTCCGACGCCGGCAGTTGTAGCTGGGTACACTGGACAGCCGGTTCTCCGTCCTTCAGTTCACGCGACTGAGTTGGATCACGGCGTGTCAGCACAACCGCCTGGTGGATCGATAACCCTCGGAACACCTCGACATTTGATGGCAGCTGACATACTGTCAAGACCTCACGTACCATTAGCCGACGTCAGCCAACGGAATCTGCCACAACAGGCTGCAAAAGTTAAAGATAGCGTTGAACTGGCACAGGAAGCACTGCGCTATCTTGGCCAGCCGGACTCTTCGCAGCGAGCTGTGATGGAGCGTGTTATGGCTCAAGCAGTTGCAGGAGGACCATTTATGCCATCCAATTCATCTCACACGATCCTAATGGGGGACTATGTGACAGCTCAGCAGATGCAGACTTCACAGTATCAGCAGTCGACCCATCCTCCAAACATACAGCCATCACATCGTTACCCGCACCGCCCACCGATGGATCACCGGAGTGGGCTGCATGACCATGTGCCATCACCTCGCGTTCCAGACGTGCTGGATGGTACAAGAATGCCGGACATGAAGCATATGCCCATAGCTCAGAATCGACCTCAGCTTCCTGAAAGACCACAGCACGCCTCTACACCCTCGTCGCCATTTATCCGTCGGCCGTTGACTGCTGCAAACGTCATTGATGCTATCATCACTCACCAGATCAACAAGGAGGTTCCGGGGTCCTCGGGAACGCCATCGAGTGGCACGGTCCTGAGTCGGCTTCCAGAGCCTCAAGTTACATCACCAAACTCTCAGAGGGCTGTGAATGTGAATGGCTTGGTGCAGCCCGACAGCAGTATCTCAGCTGCAGACACTTGCAAGGCAGCATATGCACCTCGGCACAGTATTGCCGACCGGCTTGAGAAGGAACGCAGCACTGCGGCAAACTGTCAGCCTGCAGTTGCAGTCAGGAGTCAAGAAATGCCACCAAAAACTACAGCATCATCGGTGTCAATGGCGCAGCTAGTGACTCGTGCCGTAACCTTGGGTGAGCACATCGACAAGATGATACAGAAGGATTTCAATCTCCCAGCCTATGAAAGTTCTGCGCAGACGGCTTTGGATGTGCTGAGAAATGGTACGCTGTTGTCTGTATGTTAATATTAGCTTTCACTGTGAGTAATAACAAATATTGACCAGCTAGCTGTTTATTATTCCAGGCAAGCTCAAGCAAGTTGCTAGTCTGTTTTCACTAGAAATTGGCCATACATTGTTATCACTGTGGGTCTTGTTACCTGTCGTTAATCCTAACCAGTTTCTGTAACAGTAATAAATGTTTGTGTTCCGGTACTGTTTGTACATACAGTGGTTGTGTTGTACATACAGTAAGTTGTCCACTCGCTGTAAATGTTCTGTGTATTTCTTTGTTGTATATAGGTGCTACGGTTGATACGAAGAATGCGCTGCGGACGTTTCTGACGAGTTCCAGTGATTTTTCTTCGGATGCATCTGCCAGGCAGCGGGAAGGTGCTGTTCCTGTGGCCTGCACTAGTTCTCTGTCGGTGTCTGAGGTTAGACTGGCCGTTAGCACACGTCCACCTCCGCTCCCAGCTTCCATTGCATCAGTTCGACCGACAGCGCACTATTCCGCAGACCACGGAGTTCGGCCAGCAGCTAGCACTGAAGGCCCTGCGGTCCAGTCTCTTCCAACAAGCCGCGTGGAAACTACCTCTGCCATTCAGAAATCTCCCCGGCAGTCTGCACCTTGTCTCCCAGCCGCTGCCATATTTCCCACCATTACCGACATTGCTCGATTCAGCATCAATTCGACGGGGCATCCTCCTCCGCTGGCTGTTCCATTCCTGGTTGCTCGACCACAAGCTGTCGAGCCCGGTGTTCGTGCGAGACAGCTGTTCGGCACTCTGGCAGTGACGAGCGTTCCCCAGCCATCGACTTCACTCGGTTCCTTCGTTCTGCCAGCGGGTTTCATGGCGCCCGGCTCAGCTTTGAGGCTTCCTGTTGCCCCAGTGCCGCCAGCTGCAGTTAGTGTGGTTACAACAACTGCAGCACCACTCAGTGAGGTTGCCTTGGAGCGCAGTCCTGTTAGCTGCTGGGTCACTGCTGCTGCTGACAGTCTGACCAGTTCAGCACCGCCAGTTGACCACCAGTCAGTTCATCACGACGTGTTGTCGCCAGTCAACTGGAAACTGAAAATGGCCAGAGATCATGTTAGTACCAGTGAATTTTCGCTACATTTAGAGTTTCTGATGATTGTAGTATACTCATCTCATTTCTGTACCACATGGACCTTAATTTGTAATCCACTTTCATTGGCTAGTTCTGGCTCTAAATTTGACTTTTTTGCGCAGCTTTCTTCTTCGATGGAAACTTGTCTAATATTTTAATTTTTATCCTCATTATATTTATTTTATTTTATCCAGATATATATTAAAAGCTTTGTCTCTTTTGAACAGCCATTTCTTACTTTCTGGTACTAGTGCAGTGCTTCAAATTCAATGCTGTTTTGTTACACGACAGTTTGCCGGCCGCTGACTGCATGGACTGACGATCGTACTCACCTTTGTATTTCGTAGTTAATTTTTAGGCTGCCTCGGGAACGGAGTACTGAGGGTAAAAAAAAAATAATAATAATAATAATAATAATAATAATTGAACATTTATATAGCGCACTATCATTTCGAAGGAATCTCTAGTGCGCTGAATTTACCAACATTTTGAATGCTGAAAAAATATAAAAGTTTGGCTTAGAATGTCTCGATATATCAGAATTATTATGATCAATATATGGAAAAAGTCTATATTTTTTCGATAATACAATACGCTACGATATATTAATATTGACAAAGATATATTGATATTTTGGATATATCGAGTCATCAGTAGTGTGTGTGGATGTTGCAGCAACGGCAGGAGCAGGAGCGCAGCATCATGGTGGACAAGCCAAGTGTCAGCTGTCCTGCAGTGAATGTTGAGGTGACATCATCAGCCGATGCAGTGGTCCGACCAGCTAGTGATGTCGTTCAACCGAGCACCTCCGTGAGTTCTACGACTACCATGACGACAAGCTTGGACACACTGCCCACACGACCTCCGATTCCATTTGCACAGGGCTGGCTGTCTGGCAGCAGTAAGTGACGCATGCTGAGATGCATATCTTCTTACTATAATAAATGTACAAAACATCAGTTTATACACTTGTTAGCGGCAGCATTGAAGAACTCGCACATCGAAAACTGCAAAAATCACAAAAGGTGATATTGTTCGCGTCACACTGACTGTGTGTCAATGTGCTGCTGAATATTATCACCTTTTGTGATTTTTGCTGTTTTCGATGTGCGAGTTCTTCAATGCTGCCTTTAACAAGTGTATAAACTGATGTTTTGTACATTTATATTTGCTATTTTATGACTAAAATACTTTGAGCATTGGGCTGAGCTGATACGGCCTCACCGCTGGACAAATACAACCTGTCCACCCCAAAGGTAAGGTAAGGTACTAAATTACTGTTTTCCTATACTGGTGATCAGTGACAAAGATAATTATTGCATCTAAGATATTTTTTTACAGTAGCCAAGCCGCTAATAGCTGTTACTTACTACCTAACGGCATGACTAGACAAAGCAGATTACAAGCGTCAGGCATGACGTCACCGCTGGCCTGCATTGCTGACAATATGGAACAAAATTCCTTTTATGTCCACAAAATGGTCATATAAATAAACAAACTAATATTGCACGCATCACCCGTTTAATATAAGCCCGAAAAACACTTCAATAATGCTAATTTAACTAATCGTATTATTGTAGTTATTGAACCGTTGCGTAAAATGGCCGACCGCAAACGTCTATAAAGTCAAGTCACACTAATGTCTGAGCCCATCTCGTAGTTAACCGACTTCTAGGCAATTTTTGGCAAAGATTCTACAAATTACGTTGCCATGGCAACGAGAGTCAACCATGGTAGACTTACTAAAATTATTTATTTGCTCCACCCTCAAAGCCCCTTGTTAGATGCAAGAATCTTGCTGTTGATTTTGTGATGGGGGGTCCTGCAAAACGTAACGCTGCAACTACTTCTGAGGGTTTACTTTTTGGGTCTGCTCGAACTTGATGCAACTTTGAACAGAAAAATTTGCCACTGGTGCAAAACCAAAGTATATAGAATGTGGTATTTGCTGTCTCCGCTAGCTTTTATATATTTGTGGTTTTGTTGTATGTTAATGCATATGCTTTTCTTTATTTATCCTAGTCGCACACTCATGTCACATATAATGTGCTCATAAAATTCGTCGGATCTGTGGACTTACTTGTCAAAAACAAAGAGCTCATACTTTAGACCGAAACTCTTTATCTTAAGCTCTCAAAACTTCCTCTTGGTTTCCCGCAAAAGCTTTTACTGCATTCAAAGTAGTGACTTATGTTTTTATTTTGAATGTTGCAGTTTCTCGTGATGGTTCGAGTGATGCTGGCTCGACCTCAAGCATATCGGGAAGCCCTCGATCTCCGAGAACTGGATCAGGTCAGCCGGAGAAAACGATGTCGGCCATTGCAGCGACTCACCAGACGATGACGTCATTGCTGTCAAAGCCGAGTTAGTTCTTCTATTTCTGGTTGTTGTGCCACATGTGCATTACCGATTTGCTCACCAAAAATTAACTCTTGTACAACTTGTAATGTTACTACTGTAGACTTAACACTTGGTTTTGGTCACCGAGGAAGTTTAATTGCAAAATTTGCTTTGTGTGTTATCGTTTAAGTCCAAATTTTCGGCTAAGCTAAATCAGTGTTGTTGTCCTTGGCCTTGGTCCTTGGCGTGTCCTCGAGGACAAATTTTGAGTCCTTGGCCTTGAGGGTCAAGGCCTTGGCCTTGGCCTTGAGGGTCAAGGGTCAGAAGTCCTTGGTCTTCACCAACCAGGTCCTTGGCCTTGCAAGACTCGTTGTTTCGGGAGACTAATACTGCTACAATGTTAAAAGCATTTTCATCGCATGAATGACTGGATTTTGGTGGTCTTTTGGTGGACAGTAAATTTCTCAGTTCATATCAACATTTAGTTTAATTATCATCTTATGCATATATATTCACAGAGCACGGATGTCTGACACTCTGCTTGAAACTTTCGTGTTTCTCAAATGCAACAGTGCGGCACTGGGGCACGTTCCCCCCTCGACTTAATTCCAGTTAACTGTTAACTGTTATTTTCCAAAGGACCTGAGAACCACACAAACTCTGACAAATTTTTTTCCATAATTTGAATTTGTGTGTACTGGTCATTTAGCAGTCTGCAGTTTCTGAACTTTGACTGCGTGGTTTGCATTATTTCCTTTACGTTTTAGATTTTGCTCTACTTTGCAGAATATATTAGCAAGCAGTAGTTAAATTCATCAGTTTTAGTGGTCATTCTAGTTGACTGCAAATTGAAAATTAAATCTATTTAATTAAAATTACTATTAAATTCAGCATTCAAAAACACCCCTGTCGAAAGCAGTCCTTGAACTTGGCCTTGAGGGTCAAGTCCTTGGCCTTGGCCTTGAAGGCCAAGTCCTTGGCCTTGGCCGTGAAGGTCAAGTCCTTGTTAACAACACTGAGCTAAATTCATCTCCTAGTCTGGTATATCTTTTTGACTGATAATGCAACTCTAGTTAGTTTTGTGTTGGTTGGCAGGATGCTTGGATTTCCCGGTGGAGAAGGTTGTGACTTTGGATGGATCTGGAGACAGAGACTCCGTGGGTCTACCTTTGAGTCCGGCAGTAGCGTTATCTACTGCCACTGTCACCAGTGATAATGTCGCCAAGTCTACGGTCGTGTCGGAAGTGGTACTACAGCCAAGTCCTCCGGTGGCATCTGAAGCAAAGTCAAGTCCTCCACCCGAGAGCCAGTTGCCGCCACCTTCTTTGCATTCACCCGATCACTTGTCTCCCGCGGAACAGCCACCGGACGTGGATGAAACTGCTTCTCAGCCCACTGCGTGTACGGAGGCCGTGGAAGATGCCGGTCCGGTGGGTGATAAAACGAGTTCATCTTCCCCACCGTCAAATGACGTTACCTCGTCGCCGCCAACATTGACGAAGGCTGAATCCAACAGCCAGCTGCAAGACGTCGTAGACAGTGCTTCACCTTCAGTACTACCAGTGACTTCAGAGTCATCGTAGGCAGATGTCGGATGTCCTTTCTTATTGATCATGTGCTTGAACGTTGCGAACAGAGTCGATGTACAGTTTCGTTTTGCATGCAGTGCGGTTTCGGAGTTAAAAAGCGGAAAATTGAGTGTTCTTTGTTTGAAAAGTGGTGAAAGGGGATTCGTGGAAGTTTCATGATTACTACCTATTTTTACTGGGAAGGGACGTTCATCATAACAGCTCTTTGACAAGTAGTTTATGTATGGCAGTAGGTCCAGGGATATGATAGTACTGAATTAGTATGGTCAGATATGTATGCAAGTGTGCGTCGAAAGAAACGAAGAAAAATGCTGAGCTAAAACATTTCTGTTAGCATTGTTAACTGGTCAGCTTGATGACTAAGGTTAGATGGAGATTGGGCTAATTGGTGCAGTAATCTGTTAAGTTTTGGTTAGTTCCAAGAAGACGCTTGGGTTAGGAACAAACATAATTAATGAAAAATGCCCTAACGGAATTATGGAGGCAGTTGGCTAACCCAAACGACTATGAAGACTGTGCATGTACTCTACTCCTGCCTGTAGTTACTGCAGTGGTTAAAAATATCGGAGCAGATGAAAGAACGTGCGTTACAGGTGGATGAAAGCTAAGTGACATGTGGATTTTTTACAGTATAGTAACCTGCGTGACTGGGTTGCCACCCATCCTGAATTTGCCAGGATATCCTGGATTTATGTCATGTTGTTTCACGTGCTGGCAATACCCGCACCCGGATACCATATGTCCCGGTTTGAGAATTAATAATCATAGAATGCTGTCAGTTTCTTTGGCATCCGTTGGCATTATTCGTTACAAACGTAGTATCTAGAGGCCTACAAATTGTTACCCGATTTGTCCAGATTGCACCGAATCGCAATGATAATTCTAAAAAAAATTTGGAGGGTAAAACCTCAAGGGTCCATTCTCCCATCTCAGATGGAGGAAAGGGAAAGGTGGCAACTCTAGCACCATATTATGTGAGACTGATTTCAGAGTGCCGTCAAGTTGACGGTAACTGAAAAAACTTTGTTACTTGAACGTTTTTTTATCGCTCATGCGCTGTATCTGCTTCGTGATGCTAATGGACAGCAGAACGTGTATAAATGCTGGCCAGCGGTCCTTACAGATTATGTGCTTTTACATGGTCACGTGCAAAGCGATCGCAAAGCATTGTTTATTAGTTGTCATGTTTTTACATAGTTACTCATTTTTGCGTTGCATATTTGTAGTTTGTGACCGATTGTTCTGTCTACTGGTTTTCACATTCTGGCTGACCTGATCCCCTAGCTGCTAGATAGTACTGCTCTAGATTTTTTTTATCGAACTGTATCTTTTTATTTTCGAATAGTTATGATTCGCCACAATGTTTTAGAAATTGACTTCGACTTGTGTGCACGTGGACGTAGGACCCTAGATAATGGGCGACTTCACTTTTTGACTTAAACTTTCGCTGAGACTTTCGCTGGGTCTAAACTTCAGTCTAAGTACCTACTTAAGTCAAAAAGTGAAGTGATTTCGCTGAGCTGGAATCCACTTGACTTTTGACTTTAGCCGAGTGAAAACATGGCGAGTGGCGACTATTTACAGTCCTATACGTATGGATAGTTTAGTAAATTAAAGCAGTCTGGTACCAAAGATAAACGCCGTAATGCTGCTCAATGACGTAAAACGTTACGTAATTACGTCATTTGCGTGCGCGGCACAATTAAATAAGCAAGTCCAAGCATAACTGGTTGATTTATTTCCTGTTAGGTTTATCAGTTTTCTGCCATTTTTAATCGTTTAGTTGAACCTTGGTCTAAGTACAGACTTCAGCGTTCAGCTTTAGCTTTGGCTCAGCGAAAAGGCTCAGCAAAAGTCTAAGTCAAAAAGTGAAGTCGCCCAATGTCAGCCTTATGATTAGTTGTTCATGTTGGATATTTATGTATTTGTTATTATTAAAAGTTTAATAGCCATAGCAATGTATGCATGTTTTCAAGGATGCACTTAGAGTCTTGAGAGCATTAGTTAAGGTTATAGAAATGCTGCCATGTGATACTATTCTTGAATGTAAACACCATTGCAGTCTATATCCTGCAAGTGTGCTGTTTTTAGTATCCATTTTATTTTAGTGCTGGGTTTATTTTAGCAAACACGCATTTCATACTTGAGTGAATTTAATGAGATTCATCATCGTAATTTTTCAGTTATTTTTTCGTAGCGAAGTTGCAGAGAAATTATTAACTAATGACCATATGGGATTAACAGACTCTTGTACTGGTAAACAGTGCATTCCACAGTTAACTGTTAACTTTATTTCACAAATGATAGAGTTAGTTTGCACGCACAGCACTCTTTTGACCCTGTTAGTCCACACTGATTACGTGACGTATAGCAAAAACTTTCTAATGTTAATAGGGATTGCAATCTTGGGATCCTGAATCCCATTTTTGCCAATCCCGAATCCCGGGATTGGTGGCGTCTCAATCCCCGGATTTTGGGATCACAGAAATGAGTTGAAATTGTACTTTTTCGCGTGTTAAATGACAGAAATAAGAATTTTAGCCATCTGATAAATAAAATATTTTATGAGCGGCATTGAGCGCTAGAGTACTACTTCATGCTGGTGCCGTAAATTTGTACTTTGACAATCACTGTCAGGGGCCCTGTGCATAAAATAAGTGAATTGGGGATACCAAAGTGACGACCAAACTGTAAGCCTAATCCTGAAACGGTATCCCAGGATTACAAATTTCTCAATCCTGGATCCTGGGATTGAGAATTCAATCTAGTACCTAGTATCAATCAGCAAGCTAAATATGTCACCGACAGGTTTTTCAGGTAGACCATATTCAGAGTTGGGTAAAATCATTTTAAAAATGATTTCACACGTCTATATCATTCGCAAGGTGGCCCAACGGAACTATCGTTATGCGATGCAGATAGAGGATTTGGTATTTGTATATTAACTTAGTGCGAACACCCCAATTTTCAGCTAACCTACTGAACCGGAACTGCTATAGGCTTTTGTGCGTCTCGTGAGCATTAGCTCAAAGTTCTTGTTATTGTTCACGATGATTTGAAATCATCAAAATCGCCAAATGATTTGAAATCAAAATCGGGTGATTTAAAATGATTTCAAATCAAAGTCACAATTCAATCAATTTCAAATCTTATCCAAAACTGACCATATTTAACAAACCTTTTTCTTAGCAGTAAGCCAGTTCAGTGTCCTGCAGATATTTATTATGCAGTAAACATCAAAAACACAAGAAACCATCAAAAGAAAACTACTTACAATCATGCACACAAGCTAATGCAGGTCACTGGAACAACCAATATGAATAAACTCTGTAATAAACTGTAACATAAATACATACAGTATTATATTGGTGAAACAGAAAAAAATTGCTGTTTTATTGGCCTAATTTAACCACTGCAATACGGAACTGCGTCTCTACATTTACAGGAACACTCACTGTTGATGACACGACCTAGTTTTGCAACCCTTTGCATTTTTTATGGTATCTTTGCCAAACAGTGACAAACGAACTCTGTCTCAGACATAACAGAAGTAAGTGTCTCTACTGCCATGCTGAATCACAGCATAAAATTCAAATTAAAAAAGACCAAGCAAAACAAAAATGCGAAGCATCGACTTACTGAAAATGAACTCATAATGACAGAAAATGGAATAAGTTCTTGGCCTTATCCAGCCGTATTCTCATCTAAGAAAGGCTGTGGGTATGTAGAAAATGACAAGTAGAGTACATATGCAAAAATCTATGCAAAAAGGCGAGACATGACAAACGACACCGAAAATTAATGCCAGCATGCTAAGTGTATGACAGTGTTCCTTTTTTTATCACATGCTTAAAAGCTTGATTTGCAGAACAAAATGAGACGGATAATGCCAATTCAGAATACTGCAGCACACTCCTACGCTAACAACAGAAATGAAGCTACAGATTTAAATCATAGTTTTATAACACTGATTTCACAACAATTTAATTAGCGGAACTAATGAAGTGTATCAACGATTACAACGTGAAGCTACAATAGGAATGCAAAACAGAATGGCCGACTAATACATGCCAGGGAAGGATGCCAGCATGCAAACATGAACATCAGCACTTAAAATGTATATCACAAGCTAAGAAAAGAAACAACAGAAAACCAACTGGCACATTCCAAAGCCATACATATCTGTAAGCCCCACAGTTTTCCGCAGGCCGTGGAATTTCGAGCCGAGCCGCGGAATTTGCCCTTTTCTGTGGAATTTTGATATTGCTGCAAAATTTTTGCACAAGTTAAGAAATGACTGATGATAAGTATGATTGTCACAGTGTTGGGTAAGATTTGAAATCAAACGATTTGAAATCGTGATTTGAAATCGATTTTTGAATTGTGATTTTGATTTGAAATCATTTAAAATCACCCGATTTTAAATCAATTTGGCGATTTTGATGATCTCAAATAGTCGTGAAAAATAAAAATCAATTGGCGACCACGTCTCAATTTTTAGTTGCCTTAAACGTTATGCGGCGCAAATGATTTGTCCGACTCGTGGCCACGTGGTTATTGTCCGCCGAGATTGTGCTAGGAGAGGTGGTCATGGCGAGTAAAATTAGCATCAATGAAGCTGGTGTTGTCGGCCGGCGGGGCAAGTAATGCGGCGACGGCTTGACTGTCACCGACTCACCATCATTTAGATACAGCCGCCGCCAAAGGTCAGAGGATCGGTGGGTCTAACACGCTCTCATGACGCAAGAAAAGTAGGAAAGCGGGTACGCAAGCAAGGCATCAGCGCATGCAGGTATAGGACGGAACTCAAACACCACGATGGTCTCGTCTCCACTCTTATCGCGAGTCGCTCACTCGGCCCACCAAGTTTGCCACCATCGCTCGACGTCGGCTCAAATATTATTGTCAGGGCGTACACGCTGCTGGCACGATGCTGTTCAACAGTCAAACCTTTGCTCGGCACTGTCGGAAAACTGAAACCGTCTGACCACAGAGAATGTGAAACTGTCTCAACGGCCAAATGGTTCATCACTTCCATCGTCTGCAGCACAACTGAGTTTACTGCTACTTCTCATCGAACCAGGCTCAAAAACAGTGCTTCGAGATGCTAAAGCAAACCACTATCAACGAGTCTTGCAGATTTGCGATAAGCAAAGAACTGCATATGACGGTTATTTGCGATAAAGCATCAGGTTTGTTGGTTATTTGGCTGAAAAATAAAAATGATTTTTATAATTTTAATTCATCTAGAAAATGATCTGATTTGAAATCATTTACAAAATGATGATTTTGATGTCAAATCAATTTTCAAAGCATGACTTTGATTTGAAATCATTTTAAAAAAGATTCTACCCAACACTGGATTGCCAGCTTGATAACGTAATTAGACTAACTATATCACGGAGAAAAATCAAACTAAACTGCCTATAACTGCATCCCCACTAATAATTACCATCGTATATAGCACAATTGTAAATAAACACAAAGCAACTAATTGACAAATTGCAGAAAAAAGATCGATAATTTCCTTTGTATGTTGCTAGCATAACTGAGCACCATGCCAGCATCCAAAAACTGAAGTTTTTGTAAACAGAATACAGCTTAGTTTATGCACAAATGGAAGGCCGTGGTAAGCCACAGAATTTGGACAATTTTGCCGCGGTGAGCCGCGGAATTTTGCAGACTGGCCCGCAGAATTTGGAAAAAATTTTCCGCAGAAAACTGTGGGCCCTACTTATCTGCGACTAGTTCGTACAGAGTTCGAACTTGACTGCCAATAGAACACAAACTATTCACCAAAGAATTAATCGTGCATTCATCAAGTTCAGTGACCTAGTCAGAAATGCTGATCGATATATATGAGTACGTACTATACATGCTTAACTCAATATGAAAATAACGTACGCATGCACTGCATCTAAGTGAATATATGAAAAAAAACTAACTATATGAGACCCATGTGTTTGGTATCTACTTCGCTGTCTATACCGCCAGTTATCATACGGTAAAAATGCATGCACAAAAATCAACACAAACATCAACTACCTTACAAATGACTGGAGCTGTATACAAATTATAGCAGGCGGACACAAAGATTGTCAAAATACACAATTCACATGCCAATTAAATGACGCTTATATGAAAACAATTACGTATAAATACTGCACTCATTACACCGAGACCCCAATGCGAATAGTAGTAGCCACGATCGACTAACACTAGTGTCTGGAATCCACTTCAAAGTGTCGGTAGATGTTTGTAACGTAAGCCATGACACCCTGCCAGTCTGGTCTTTCGGTTGATATCATCTCGTTCATATTCTGGACACAATGCCATCACAAAGCTCGCTCAGGATGCTAGTGCGATAACACTGATTTATAAATCTACTCACACTAGTCATTGCAATCCCGGGATCCAGACAATTTAGCCAAAGTGTCCAGAAACCTTGGATCATTAATCATCAATAAGGATTACCAAAAAAATTTGCAAAATACTTTTCAAGTGTTAGATGATTAATAAAACAATTTAGCTGTCTCACAAAAATTATTCAGATGCACATAAGTACTCTACAGAATAATGTCAAGGCGGCTTAAACCGGTGATAGCTAAATCTACACAGTGTTTCATTAAAAAGGGACCCCTTTGTGTTTTTTCATAATTCACCCAAATAATGATCTATTTACACAAAATTTTTACCAGTTGTAGCTGAAAAAATACTTATTCAAAATATTGCAACAAAATATATGGCAGTTGATTAAATATTCTTTGCTAGTCGTGACGTAATGCTGACATCATAACGTATCACAGGTACAAGCCTGATAGTCTCAACTGGTGCTGTCCATCGCTACCCTGCTCCGATGGTGAAAACAATTCGCTGATGACAAATTTGAAAGTTTTACAGTTGTAGCCACAAAAACGTGCAAAGCAATCGCATTTACATGTTTGTGGGGATAGTTGATGTTTGAGCAAGACAGTGCCCTAGCACAACGAGCTTGCAAAATGCTTGCGTTTTTGGATCGCAAGACGCTTGGTTTCATGTCCCCATGTTGCTTAGTGCTGACACGATAAACAATTTTCATTATCGGACCAGATTAAGTTCACCATCGAAGCTGGGTAGCAACTAACAGCACCAGTTGAGACTATCAAGCTTGTACCTGTGACATATTATGACGTCAGCATTACATCACGACTAACAAAGAATATTTAATTAACTGCCGTATTTTGTTGCAATATTTTGAATTAGTATTTCTTTAGCTACAACTGGTAAAAATTTTGTGTAAATTGATCATCATTTGAGTAAATTGTGAGAAAAACAAAAAGGGGTCCTTTTTATGAAACACCATGAACAGGCAGCATGGCTGTAAGTTGCATTTAGACAGTCACAGTTACTCCCTACTCCTTGCATAGATAAACATGAAGCAGACAAAAAATGACATAAAAATATTAGAGCACTCGATGACAAACGACAGCTGCACTTACCAGACTACAGGCTATGCTGACACTTTCAGTGGCTCCAAAAGCCAACGAGAAGTTACGGATCTAAAAAAAAACATTCATCCATATTTGCGTAATGATGTCTTGCACAGAAGAATAACAGGCTGGCTTAAACTGGTGACAGCTTCCGTACATCTCTGCTGAAAATGCAAATTTTTATTAAGTGCTGATAAATTTACTTCCTAAGCATAAAATCACTGCTCAAACGTTTGAAGGAAATGAGGCACACCTGCAGCCTTGTTTACACTGCAAGCAACTATGCACATAACAAATTTAATAATTTCTGATTTCCCAGAATTAAAAAATTCAACATGATAAATGGTACCATCAATAGAAATACCATCAATGTCCTACGCTAGTCGAAGAACACTTAAACTTCAGCTTCTGATGTGTAATAGTATTGGATCAGACTATGGCAAATATTTACTCCACTAGTAACGACACACTGCCATTCCAGCGATATTATTTTGAATGCACTTAACAGTACTTTTCAATGCAGTGATCAACAGGCAAAACTGCAAACCCGCAGAAGAAAATAACAGATTATAAAAAACAACTATACCTGTACAAACTATTATACCATTAACTCTTATAGCAACACATACCTTATCGTGTGAATTGAGGTCGTTGTAAGGAATGCTCTGTGGCAGATACGAATGCAACAAGGCACAGAATGCAAGACCGTCATTCCAGCTGCTACTGAAGTTAGTGATGTCAATACCCTAACATGCATTACACACAAAACAATCACTTTGCTCAACTCTACTACATGCAACAAGATTAAGTAACGACCATTTTCAACTTCAGAAGATCCCGCAAATTACCTTCTTGATGCCTAACCAACAGCAACAGTGTTATATGTGAATAGGCAAAATACATTACTCGTAAACAATAATGTAATGTATTAATTATTACTGTGAGAAAGAAAGAAAGTTTTTTCCATAATCACAATTAACACAATAACTGCACAACAGTTAATAATACAAAAGGGTGACCAGAAGGGCATACACCCATCAAATGCCTCTAATTTTGACCAGGTGGCTGTGAAAAAAATGACTACAAATGTTTTTGCTGTTAGATGCCATTCTGATGCGAATCAACAGAAATCACTAACCAGATCTTATCCTTTTTAATACACCTACTCCTACCACAGTGTCAGCTCTCAAATGGCAGAATTATGTATGCTGTACAGTGTACAACTAATCAACAAATGCACCGTGGTCATTGTGACAAACAGTGCAGCACAAACCGTGTACGTTGCCGTACGATTCTGACACCACTTCAGCAGGGCATTACGTTTTGAACCGCCAAGTTGCTTGGCCAAAGCGGCCAAAGGATCGACAGATTTGGCCACGTGGCCACCGACAGTCAGGAGATATGCAGACGGCTTCTCCGTCTTCTCCGCAACATCCCTGCAGAGCAGAGCAGTGCAGCAAAAATGACAAATTTATTACGATCAAGACAAATATCACTCACTTCAGAATTACATACATGTTGTGCAAAAAAATTTAGTTGCCTGCAACACACCCGATACACACAAAAACAATGCTATATGCCATATGCTATAACCAACAGACATGATGTTGAACACCTGGACAACAACGCCCACCAAATAACTGTGAAGTCACAATTAAGATGTAGTGGGGAGAGAAGAAATGGCAAAATCCTGTAAAATTTTTCATAAACAATAGGTTTTATGATGCACATGTCCCTCAAAAACTGTGTCGCCACAAAAAATAACAGAATAAGATACATGAAATCTGAGCTAATGCTCATAAGATGCACAAGAGCTTATGGCAGTTCCTGTTCGCAGCTAATATCGGTTTATCTCCATCCATTTCGTTGCACTTCACTCTTCTGCAGCCACAAATCGCACAAAATCACTAAAATCCTCTATTTTCAAGGTCATGCAAGAACATCGATGTTGATACCATTAACAAGCACATCACCATTGCTTGTTATGATAATATAGCCAAATTTTACCTAGGTTAAAAGCTGTGAGTACCCTATCTTAGGGGTAAGGTACCCACAACTTTAAACCTTCCTATAATATCCAACTTTCATTTCTTATATTATAACACCTGTTGATAAAAATACCCACCGGCAGTCCTTTCCTCTTTCAGTAGCTGTCAACACCGTAGTAATCAGTGCGGTAGTTATTAAGATATAACCAAAAATAAATCCTAACCTTTTTGCTCCCCATTTTTGCGTCCGCCCCCAACAAAATCGATCTTCAATAATCGATCTCATATTTCTTCACTTAGTTTCCATAAAAACTATATATTACCAAATTCCCTATTTATCACACTAATAAATGCGGTATTTAGTATTTCTCGCTGTTCATTCTAATTCGCGTACTTTGACTAAATATATGATATTTTTCCAAAAGGTGACACACCTTTTTTCGACCTACTTAGTCAAAATTCACATTTTCCACCAAGTCTGGATATGCGAATCCGATACTGATGGAAAGCTTGTTGCATAAGGATTCCAGTGATCCAAACCGTTTCCAAATCCATTCAGTAGTTTAGCTAAAAATCGGGGTGTTCACGCTAAGTTAATACGCAAATACTGATCTCCATCTCCATCGCATAACGAGTTAGTTGCATGGCGCCATCTTGCGAATGCTGTAGACTTATGCTTATGCCAGATTTACGCCGTTTGCCCCTATTTCACTGACTCGTTCGTGGGGACCCCTTTACCCAGTGACGTGAAATTTTGTCACAAAATACTAAAGACTCTAGGCTAACATACAGTAAAAACCCAAAGTCTCTATCTCCCCTTGTCTTAAACGGTACCGGGTCGTGACATAGGACAAACAGGTGGATGGATGGACAGAATTATCATAGCTAATACGCACTATAGCTATGCTAGCTCTTACACATTAAAATGCAATATCTACCCATGAATAGTCTTCTGCCGTGCTGACTTGTTGGAAAGAATTCCTGTCAGAGGTTTCCGTGTACTGCTGGTAGAAGGGCCAGCAACAGCAGCTGTTGGCAATACACTTGATTCAGCAACTGCACATTTTGCTTCATCTGTAGCACCAACTGCTGACCCCTCAATAGTGTTCCGCTTCCCACTAGCAGATGCACCGACAGCTTTGTTTCCCGGTGACTGTGACCAGTACCGCATTAGAACAGGCTTGGCAACAACAGGAGATACAGCATCTCGGACCGACCGACCAAAGTTACTTCCTCTTCGCGTTCGCAAGTCACAAGTTGAAGAATCGGCAACTGGAATATCTACGGACTTGATCTGTTCTTCAATCGAAGAGATCAGCCTCTGGACCGACAGACTTGGCTGACTGGCTGACGACGATATGGATGAAGGAAGACACAAATCACTGGCTCGACGTCCGGACTGGTGAAATAAAGAAAGCTCACGATCGACTGAACTCATGAAGTGATCTCTCATGGTGACTGCAGAGGCTGATGGTGCACTTTCACGGTCGTGTATCTGCTGCGCTGTTCGCAGTCGTGCAAGTTCTGTCTGGGTGGCCTCAAGTTCTCGGCGAATGGTGCACTCGTGATCACGAAGTGTCTGGTTCTCTGTTCGAAGTCGTTCCATGTCTTCCTGCGCCTCACTACGAATGTCAACAGCCACAACAACGGCAGTCTGCAGATCACGCTGAAATGACTCCCACTCTTTCCGTTCCGCATCAAACTGGGCTGACATCTCGGAAGCTGCTCTCTCAGCATCTGCCACTCGCATACGCGCAATCCGCAGGTCTGACTCGAGGCAAGCAATTACTGCCCTCTGTTCCTCGGCAGTGCGTGAGCTGTTGACACGCAGGGTGTTTATGGCACTCCGAGCCTCTTCTGAATCACGTTCGGCCTCACGAAGACGTCGCTCCATTTCTGCCGACTGGCACAGAGCACTGTGCTGCATGTCCTTCAGCTGACTCTCCACATCTGTCAACTGAGAGCGAAGCTGGATGCAGTCCGATGTGGCCGATGCCAACTCAAGCTGTGAGTTTGTCAGCAGTACTTCAAGATGCTGGCACTGCAGACAGACATCTTGTTCCAAGTTGTCCACAGATGCAGCTGACTGCATTCTGTCCGCTGCTAGCTGACAGTGTTGCAACTCGTCAGCATCCTGCAGGACCTTGTCAGTCAGACTGGTGACCTGCATCTCCAGCATGCACTTGTCAGAGAAAACACCCGACAGCTGTTCACGAAGGGAAATGGTCATGTTGGACAGTTCTTGTTTGTCCGACTCCAGCATCTCGAGTGAGTTGCAAAGCTCGGCTTGTTTCAGCAGCAGTTCCTGACGCTCCTCCTCAGCACTACGCACCAGTGCCATCAACTGACGCTCATTTTCCGACCGTTCTTCTGAACCACCATCGCGAAACAAAAGTGTCTTAAGGTGCTGGATCTGTCGTCGTGAATTCTCCAGTTTCTGTGTCTGTGTGCACAAGGACTCCAACAGAATTGTGCGCTCGTCTGCGAGTCGTTCGTTTTCTGCTGTCAAGGAATTGATGGCATTCTGGAGGTCACCAAGCTCTTGCAGAGTGGCAGCGAGTTCTTCGTTTGTACTGTACTGTGTCTCCTCCATTGCTAGCAAGCGATCCTGCAAACAGGCCATTGACACCTCACTACCACTGCCAACAGTCAGAGCCCCTTCACTGGCACGATCCCAGTTTGCATCCAGAGAACCACCTGAAAGTGCCAGATCTCCGTCATTATCTCTCGTCGAATCACCAACATCACTGAATGTTTGCATCTTGGAAACTTCTCTGCCACCACTGACACTTGCAGCATCCTGCTCAGTGGCATCGTGAGCCTGCAGCAGTGTCAGTTTCTCAGCGTCCGTGAAGTGATCAATGGTCACATTGAACTCTGCAAGCCGACTGCGCATCACCTGGTTCTCACGGTGCAGCAGGCTAACTTCATCGACCTCCGCTGACTGAACAGCAGCTGCTAAACGCAGCTCACGCAGTTCGATCTTAAGTCGCTCGGCTTCAGTCCGGCGGGTCTCTGCCACCTGAAGCAGTTCAGATATCCGATCTTCAAAATGCCTCCGCTCACGTTCAAAGCTGGCAAGAAGCTCTGCGTTACATGCCATTGATATGCTGATGGGTGATGTGCGTGGGGCATTTGCACACATATCAAGATTCTGCAAGCTTGCTGCCCGATGCAAAGCACCAGCAGACTGAGGTCTGGATTCATCTGAACCAGATAACAACTGCGAAATGTTCTGAAAACTTCCCGTGCGTTTTGGTGGTACGAAGATATCCAGCAACTTTCCTGCCATCGTTGATTTTGTCGGAACGTCACTGGTGCTGCCTGCTTTGGGAACTGGTTTAATCTCTGAACCAAGCATAACATCTGAATATCTTTTCACTGGTGCTCGTATAGCAGATTGTTTTGTCAGCATCTTTGCCCCTACAAGATGCTCTCCACTGGATAAACTTGCTAGAGCAGGCCGACATCTTATAGTGTCTAACACCTTAAGCAAGCTTGCCTGCTGGTGGTCCAAGGATCTATTTGGTTTGGATATGTTCACCTCATTGGTGGAGAATAGAGCTGAAGTGATACAAGATCCATCAAAACTGACAACAAAATTTTCACTATCATTGCTGGCTTTCTTCATTACTGCCTGTGTGTATCACTGCAAGTACATCAGACAAAAAATGTCACTAAAATATTCTATGTTAATTCTATTTTCAGTTTGGCGAACTGATAGAAGCAACGCAAAATCTGCTACTTCAGTTAGGGGGAAAATGGATAATACCCGATGCTGCCGGGCCGCTGAGGTCCTGCCGATGACACTGTTAGGCGCTGAACTGGTCTGATGTCACAGCAGCCACTGATACTTCATCGGAAGTCAACGGACTGGAGAGACTAAAATGTAGGAGAAAGTTAATTAACTACCTAAAAAAGCTAAAATAAATAAATTTAAGTTGTGCAGTAAGATCACGAGCAGGCCATTATGGTCCAATTATGCCATTGTGCAGCTGAGAGTAAACTGAAAAATTTGTAACCTCTCAGTATTTTGAAAAATATGAATAAGAACTGTGGTACTTTAACATCCTTTTCAGTTCATCTTGTATAGGCCCCTAATGAAAGAACGTCGCCCTCAACAAATAGTCATATAGTAAATCGCATAACTCTACACCTGTGCAGATTTCATTTCAGCAGCCAGCGCTGATAACGAGGAGTTCACTAGAACTCTGAATTAAAGGTCCTCCTAATATTTTTTGTACTTTAGAATTAGTGAATCTATTCACCATCTTTAATGCAGTACTGGTGGCCGTGTGAAATAAACAGCAACGCAGCCGAACTGATTTTAGTAACCCAATTAGCTGCACTTCAGGTCGCCGAACTGCTTTAAGTAAATTCCGATTCTTTCAACTCAGTTCAGCGAACTGACAATAGTAATTTTGATCACCAATCTCTCAGTTCGCCGAACTGACCGTAGCACTGAGCAATATTATAATTAATAAAGATGTGCATTAGTAGACTCTCACGCCAACGGATGACATCACATTTAGCTGGCTTAAGAGGCTTGACGGCTGCCAAAAATCTGACAGGTCACAAAGAAATGGTGGCTCGTTACTCGTACCCACATTATTATAAAAGACCGGTGCTATGATCACGAATTCGTGATCGCATCCGCCGATTGCCTATGATCACGACTGTCGTAAGACGGCAGGCGGTATGCCTCACTTGCTGCCGTGAGGCATAGGCAGCCTCTTACGGCAGCCGTGATCACGGCAGCTAGCAACTGATGAGATCAACCTTAGCAAGGTACAATGCCAAGGTATCACGCCTTCATACCAGTCGGCCAGTCAAGCCTGGCAGC